>Ga0206930_1151_pt1 | contig 11652 bp, 13 predicted proteins | sample Alteio_BWOrgHeat_20_FD_152939 | JGI IMG/M metagenome (GOLD analysis project Ga0206930, IMG submission 152939) | Enriched cells from forest soil in Barre Woods Harvard Forest LTER site, Petersham, Massachusetts, United States -... | ecosystem: Environmental > Terrestrial > Soil > Temperate forest >... | reverse complement strand
ATTGTTTCTTTTTTTCATACAATAAAGTTGCCGCTTCTGATTCAGGATTGCCGGTGATAATGCCGGTTCCGTTCTCCATAGCTAATTGATAATCAATAAGGTCGGCGTAATAATTGCCGCTTCCAGCAGTATACTGAAATTTGCCGCTTGTGTTAACGCTATAATATGTTTCCTTGTCCTCGAAGGGCATATAAAGGCTGTTAAGGGGTGCTTCAAAATTGAGCTTTTTTTCTTCTTCCGGAGCCGGTTCCTCTTTTGATTGTTCGGGGTCGCTTACTGTATTGATGCCATAGGCCAACGATTGAAATTTATCGGAAGGATAATCTTTCATGCGTATCATACAACTGAGGAGTTTGCGCTGCATTTCCACTTCATAAGGTTTGGGCATGCGTTCTTCGAATGGACGGCCTGCAATGGAACTTTGAATGAATATCATTTGAGAGCAGAGATGCTCGAGCATAACTGCAGGCGCCAGGTTGGCATTTTGCCTGAGCCTGTCCCAACAGGATTCTTTGATCCAGTTGCGAAGGGTGCGTTCTGAAATACCTACTTCTGTTGCTATTTCTTTTTGGGTTTTGCAGCCATGGAAATAAGCAGTGCGGGCGTGGCTGTAGAGTTCTCGTTTTGTGGTAGGGGCCATTGTTTGATTTGATGATTTTTGAATGGAATTGGGAATTAGGGATTTGGAATTGGAGAGTTCATTTGTGTTAAGCGAAAATAGCGAGTCAAGCACCCCGGTTTTCCGCAAGCGGAAAACATAGAGCTAGGCTCGTTCACTTGCGTTCACCTAAAAACCCGCCACTGGCGAGGCAGGCAGGAGGGGAGTTCGCGATTAATATTTTCGCTCCGCGGAAAAGGTGCCTCTGCTGATTCCGGGCTTCAGTTTTTCAATTGGTGCAAGTGGAATCGTCGTTGTGTTTTATGATGTGTTTTTGTGTATCATCTTGATAAGGTTGAATTTATCTGCAAAGGTCGGAAGGAAGATATATTTGCTCCAAATTGAAGTTCTGTGATACGTGTGAAACTGCCGTATGGCACGGGGAAAACTGCCGTATGACAGAAATTATTTTCGTTGTAATTGATTGATAAACATCAAATTATACATGCACCTACCTGGCGGTTTTTTGAGGGGTGTTTTTGAGGGATGTTATTATTGGAGATTTTAATGTATTAAGATTTTTTTGTTGGGTGTGGGGCCTCACCCCAGCTCTTTCAATCCGCCACGGCGAGACATGGGGCATTCTGAAGCTATGCTTAACACTGTATAATGACAATATTTTGTAATTTTACATCCATGAAAAACTATCAGGATAAACATAGTTTTGAAGAAACACGGGAAACTATGTTTCCGGCAATGCAAAATGTTGAGAAGGTCCATCCGGTTTTTGCATCATCAAACAGAATGCGACAAACCTTGTCCGGCCTGCAAAAAATGCATAAGATCATCACCGGCATCGAAAAAATGCGTCATGCAATCATAAAAAGCAAGTTCCAGGATTTTTCGAAAATAGAGGGAAGTAAAGGTGTTTACAGGATACTATCGCATATAGGCCATCATGCCGGAGCGCAGGCAGCTTCAAAGGGGCGGAAAATAGGGGCAGCCTCTGTATATACTGCCAATAATAAAGTTTACAAGGTATATCCAGACGGGAAAGAAGAAGAAATATCAAGCGCTGAAGCAAATTCCTTAGGGACTTACTATGTTAAATACGTTCCCGGTACAATAAGGTATGCACGAAAAAAGTAAGCGCCTTCGTGTAATGGCAGGCCCCAACGGGAGTGGGAAAAGTACCATCATTTCTAAAATAGCCACTGAATATAATTGCGGCCCCTTTGTAAATGCGGATGAAATTGAACGCATTTTACAAGCTACACAAATATTAAATTTAGGAAAGTACAAAATCACTGCAAGCGAAAGCGATTATCTTTCTTTCCTGGCATCGGCAGGGCAAAGCTGGTTAGAAAAAGCGGCAGCGGAAAAAACTAAAGTAAGCCTGCAATATGATTCCGGCTCATTTACAGTGCCGGGCAAACCGAACGGATATGATTCTGCAATAGCAGCAGACTTTATAAGACATCAATTATTAAAGGAAAAAGAAACTTTTACTTTTGAGACCGTACTTAGCCACCCATCAAAAATAGAGTTTCTTAAACAGGCCCGTGCCAAAGGATTTAAGACCTATCTATACTTTATCTGCACAGTTGATCCAAGTATTAATATTGCGAGAGTTGCGCAAAGAGTAATGGAAGGCGGGCATAATGTGCCGGCGGATAAAATAAAAAAAAGATATGCCGAATCGTTGGAATTGCTCCCCAGACTCTGAAAACAGGGACGAGTCGATATTACCGATTGCGGAAATAGAGGATGGTGAAAAACTGAGGATACTTAAAGATGACGTGCCATGGTGGGTGCAAAAACATGTTATAGAGCCGCTTTTTCCTGATAAATAGGTTTTGCTTATTTGCAAGCGGACGCTTGCAATGTTTGAGACCAGGCGGACGCTTGGACTAGTGGGTAAATAGGTTTTGCTTATTTGCAAGCGGACGCTTGCAATTGTTGAGACCAAGCGGACCTTGGACTAGTGGGAATGTTTGAGACCAAGCGGACGCTTGGACTAGTGGGCGTTTGGTGGCAAGCAATGACGTGGGTACAAGCCAACCATCACTTGTTCCGCGCAATACTGAAAATTTAAGCCGGCCTTCTCGACTGGTCCACATTCGCTAATTGCCCGCAGGCAGCGTCTATGTCCTTGCCACGGCTGCGGCGCAGGCGGGCGTTCACACGCTTGGATTCTAAGTAGGCCATAAATTCTTCGGTCACTTTTTCATCGGGCTTTGCAAAACGTGCATTGTCGATGGGGTTGTACTCTATAATATTGATAAGGTCTGCTGGTACCTGCCTGTATATCTTCACCAGGTCTTCGGCATCCTTCAGGCTATCATTAAAATTCTTGAAAAGGATATACTCGAAAGTGATCTCGTTGCCCGTCATTTCATAAAAATAATTCAGGGCTTCGATGAGCGATTTGATATTATTTGTCTCGTTGATAGGCATTATCTCATTACGTTTGGCATCTGTGGCAGCGTGTAATGAAAGAGCCAGTTTAAAGCGCACTTTATCATCGCCCAGTTGCTTTATCATTTTAGAAATGCCGGCAGTAGAAACGGTGATCCTTCGCGGGCTCATATGCAAACCATCAGGAGAAGTGATCCTTTCTACTGCCATGAGCAGGTTTTTATAGTTAAGCAGGGGTTCGCCCATACCCATGAAAACAATATTGGTAAGGTTGCGGCTATGGTGTGTTTGTGCCAGTTGCGCGGTAAGGGTAACCTGGTCAACGATCTCATCAAATTCCAGGTTCCTTTTGCGGTCCATAAAACCGGTAGCGCAAAACTTGCAGGAGAGTGAGCAACCCACTTGGGAGGAGACGCAAACGGTCATTCTCTGTTCGGTAGGTATTAGCACGCTTTCCACGTAGTTGCCATCATGCAATTGCAAGCGGCTTTTTATGGTGCCATCGCTGCTGAACTGGCTGTGGTGCACCTGCACTTTGGGTATAAAATAGTCCTGGGCAAGTTTTTCCCTTAAAGATTTTGACAAATTGGTCATATCCTGTATATCAGCGGCAAATTTTTCCCATACCCACTCATATACCTGTTTGGCCCTGAACTTGGGTTCGCCCAGGTCCTGCATCAGTTGTTCCAGCTGCTCTTGGCTTAGATTGCGCAAATTTGTCATTTTGCAAAGGTACATTAGAGTTTGTGAGGACAATGTGAAAAAATGCCTATTATGTTAATTATTATAAAGAGGGAAGCTAATAAACTGTTCAGGCATTCAATTTCGGCACTATTAGTCGCGCAGCTACGGAGCGCATTTCCATATTTTTTGTATATGCTACAAAGCTTTGGCCTCTATGAGGCCTTCCCGAGCCAGGATGAAATTTGATGTCTGACAGGTATAAATTATCAACAATCGGCCAATTAAATCCCAAACGCTATGTATTATATAAAGTTTTTTATAGTTTTATGTCCTAAATCATTTATTTATGAAAAAATTCTTACGCTTCTTATTGGTCCTGTTAGGGATCATAGTGCTGGGTATTGTTATTCTTGGTATCATAGAGCCTAAAGATATTACAGTAAGCCGCAGCATAGTTATTTCGGCACCTAAAGATGTTATTTGGGAGCAGGTGGTAAAATTCAAAAACTGGCCGCACTGGAGCCCCTGGTATGAAATGGAGCCAAGTGTGCAAATGACTTATATAGGCGAAGATGGCCAACCCGGCAGCGCTTATGAATGGAAAGGCGATAAAACAGGATCGGGAACCATGAAAAATGCTGGCGTAAAACCCGGGGAACTGGATTGGGCGCTTACTTTCGTTAAGCCCTTTAGTGCAGAAGCATCGGGATGGTTTAAATTAGTTGATACCACAGGTGGGGATATTAAAGTGACCTGGACCTTCAACCAGCATACATCTTTCCCAAAGAATGCTATGGGTGCGTTTTTCAGTATGGATAAGATGCTGGGCGGCCAATTTGAAAAGGGCCTGCAAAACCTGAAAAAATATTGTGAAACACAGGCAGCAGGTATGCCACAGGTGCAAATACAGGAAATGGATTTTCCGGCCCATATGTATGCCGGCGTGCGCCAGGTAGTTAATATGGCCGATATGGGTAAGTTCTTTATGGACAATATGCCTAACCTGGGCAAGGGACTGGGCGCTAAAGAAATAGGAGCTCCTGTAGGTTTGTTTTGGACTTGGGACACCGTAAGTCATACTACCGACCTGGCCGCCGCTATGCCAGTTTCCGACACTTCAAAAAAGGTAAAGGGAATTTCTTATTTCTATGTGCCGGCCGCAAAAGCGTATATGACTGTTTACAAAGGCCCTTACTCAGGGCTGATGAATGCTCACATGGCTATAGGCAAATACATGATGAATAAAGCCCTGCAACATGGTATGGTAATAGAAGAGTATGTTACAGACCCGGGTAAAGAGAAGGATTCAACCAAATGGCAGACCAATATTTATTACCTCGTTAAATAGATTAATAGTATATGTAAGAGCTGCCTGTGCAATGTGCAGGCAGCTTTTTCGTTATTAAAGTAAGTGAGGATGGCTTATTTTCGCAAACGCTACCCGGTCAATATAATAAATGAAGCTATCAGTAATTATTGTCAACTATAATGTAAAATACTTCCTGGAGGTATGCCTGCACTCTGTATTAAGAGCCATAAAGGGTATAGATGCAGAAATTATAGCTGTTGACAATAATTCGAAAGACGATAGCTGCCGGATGGTGAAGGAAAAATATCCCTCGGTAATACTTATTGAGAACAAGGAAAACACAGGGTTTTCAAGGGCCAATAACCAGGCAGTAGCTATAGCCCGGGGCGAATATCTCCTGTTCCTGAACCCTGACACGGTGATGCCTGAAGATTTTTTTAGCAAAAGCCTTGCCTATATGGATGCGCATCCGGAGGCCGGGGCGCTTGGGCCAAAGCTGATAGATGGCAAAGGCCAATTTGCACCTGATGCAAAAAAATCTTTTCCGTCCATCCCTGTAGCCTTGTTTAAAACAACGGGCATCAACAAACTCTTTCCTAAGTCGCCTTATTTCAATAAATACTATGCTGTTCACATAGGAGAAAATGAAACGGCACCAGTGGAGGTGCTTTCGGGTTGTTGTATGCTGGTGCGCACCAAAGTGATCAAAGAAATTGGTGGCGCATTTGATGAGGACTATTTCATGTATTGCGAAGATGTGGACCTGTGCTATCGTATTCAAAAAGCGGGCTATAAAAATATTTATTTCCCCGAGGCGATATTGATACATTACAAAGGCGAGAGCACACGCAAGATGACACTTACCTATGTGCGCATCTTCAACGAAGCTTTGATAAAGTTTGTGAAGAAGCACTATAGTAAAAAAGATACGGCTCTTTACTTATTGTTTGCCAACATCGGCATAGCATTCAGGGCATTGTCGGGCGTTGTAAGGCTGCTATTCAGGATTTTGAAGATGCCGCTGTTTGATGCTATTATTTTGTTTCTCACGCTCTTTCTTATCAAAGATTTTTGGGTGCTGCATGTAAAAAATATAATGCCCATACCATTAAGTTCGGTATATGCTACTTTCCCTGCTTACATAGCTTTATGGATACTGAGCCTTTTTCTGAACGGAGCTTACGACCAGCCCTACCGTGCCTTGCGCGTTACCAGGGGAATGATAATAGGCACTATTATGATACTGGCTTATTACGGTTTGCTGAAAGAAGAACTGCGTTATTCCCGTGCCATTATCATATTCACGGGTTTTGCTGGTACTGTTATATTATTGGGCCTGCATGAAATATTATACAGGCTGGGCATTTTTTAAACTCGTACCCTATGACAAACTGCCGAAGAAAGCCGTAATAGTAGCAGGAGAACAGGAATATCAAGAGACGGAAAGCTTGCTGCGCAAAGTGCATTATGCGCCCGAACTTTCGGGCCGCATCAACCCCGGCAAGGGTAGCGACGGGGCACTTGCCGGCATCAGCACTATGAAGCAATTACTGTACACCGCTACTATTGACGAAGTGATATTTTGCATAAATGGCCTCAGCTACGCAGAGATATTTGCGAGGATGCAGGAGTGTGGAAACAGCTACGATTACAAAATACATTTGCCCGGCAGCAAAAGTTTTGTTGGTAGCAATTCAAGCCACACTTCGGGGGACCTGTACACCATAGATCATAGTTTTAACCTTGATGGTTTTGCGTTTATCAGAAATAAGCGGGTCTTGGATATGGCTCTTTCTTCCACATTTATATTCTTGTTTCCATTCACTTTTTTCCTGTTGAAAAGACCATTTCGTTTTCTGAAAAATTGCTTCCTGGTGCTTGCGGGTAAATATACCTGGGTAAGCTACATGCAGGAGTCAGACGGTAAGCAGTATTTACCTAAAATAAAAAGGGGTATTATCCCTCCCTACAATATTCTTGAAAGCTACAGCCCGATCCCTGAAGTAAAAGAACAGCTGAACCTGATATACGCGCAACGATATACGCCCGGCACAGACATCATGCTGGTGCTTAAAAATTTTAAATATCTTGGCGGCGTATAGAGCATCAAATAAAATGCAGGCATGAAAGGAAACTTAAATCTTATTGGTAGAAAGGCATTGCTTGCAATAGTTGCATTATGCTGCTTTTGGCACTGCAGCTATGGCCAAATTGTGCCCGATATTAATAAGCTGAACAGGATCCTGCAATACGCGAAAACTGACACTGATAAGATCCGCACCCTGCTGCAGTTGTCTGATGTTTATTCCGATACCAGTGTGGCGAAGGGTATCTATTATGCAGATGAGGCTTTAACGCAATCTGAAAAGATACATTGGACGGAAGGAAAAATGCTGGCGGAATTCAGCATCGGAAACTGCTACTCGAATGTAACCGTTTATGACGACGCCATAAAGCACTATAAGCAAAGCCTTGCTTTCGCCAAACAAATAAAACGTGGAGACGTAGAGTTAAAATGCCTGATACAGATAGCCGAAACCTATACTGAGGCCCAGGATATTGAAGAGAGTTTTCTTTACAAAAAATCGGCTATTGAACTGGCCCATCGTTTAGGAGACAGGAATACGGAATGCGAGGAAACCAATTTGCTGGCAGGAGGTTTAAATAACCTGGGCAGGTATGAGGAAGCGATTCTTTACTGGCGCCGTTCGTTTGCCCTGGTAGATACTGTGAAACGGAGAAATGCTGCTGCTATGTTGCTTAACAATCTGGCAACAGGCTTTATAAAGTTAAAGAAAACGGATAGCGCATTGGTTTGTCTTCGCCGTGCTTTTCATTTTAACGAGCATACAAAAGACTCCAGCACGAGGTCTATTATTCTCACCACCTTGTGCGAGGTATATCTCGCTGACAAGAACTACGATTCTGCCACGAAGTACTGCAGAAAGGCACTCGAGCTTGCGAAGGAAAACGGCAATCTGGATGTCTTGCAATATTCGTACAAATTGTTCAGCAAGATATATGAAGCTACTAAACAACCCCAGAAGGCCCTTAGCTATTATAAAGACTATGATTCCGTTACCTTCCTTATTAATAATGAACAAAAAACCATTGAAGAAGCGAAACAGATATTAGAAATTGATTTTAATAAAAAGGTACAGGTATATAAGTTGGAGAAAAAATCGTTTGAAGATATCAAGCACAACCAGCAGATAGCCCTTAATGCTACCATACTGGCTTTGATAACATTTATATTCCTCACTGTGTATGTGTATTGGAACATGGTGCAAAAGAACAAGAAAAACAAAACGATAAGCCGGCAGTCGGAGCAGTTACAGTTGCAGAATGAAACTATTGAAAACGCATTGAAGGAAAAGGAGACCTTGCTGAAAGAGGTTCACCACAGGGTTAAGAATAATCTGCAGATAATCAGCAGTCTGCTGGAATTGCAATCGGAACATGTGGATGATGCAAATGCAAAAATTGCTTTGGGAGAAAGCCAGGCAAGGGTGATAAGCATGGCTATTATTCACCAGAAATTGTACCAGAATGACAATCTCCATTCTCTTGATTTCAGGGCTTTCGCTGATGATCTTTTCATGCAGATGAAGAATATGTCCGGCAACCGAATCAAAACGGCAGAAATAACAAACGAAATTCCTGAAAAGTATTTTGAGATAGATGTGGCGATACCTCTCGGATTGATATTGAACGAGTTAATAACCAATTCATTCAAGTACGCATTTCCAAAATCGGGTATATTGAATATTATATTGCGTTTGGAAAAGGTTGATGATGCGTATTATATGCTGAGATATAGTGATAACGGACAAGGGCTGCCAGAAGGTATGAGCCTGGAAACTAACCAGTCACTCGGCCTTCAGCTGGTAAGCAGGCTGAGCAATCAATTAGAGGGCTATGCGAAATATTTGTATGATAATGGTTCTGTTTTCTGCATTTACTTTTCTGAATACCAGTAGATTAAAAATAAAGCATAATTTGTTATTAAGAATGCTGATTCAAAACTTCTTTTTATTATCTTAATGTGATACATTAGTATCAATAAGTAATCGTTAGGTATTGACTTTGATAAATTTATGGTTCAGAAAATCAGAATTGGAATTGTTGAAGATGAAGCTATCATAGCGCATAGCATCAGCATGGTATTGGAATCATTGGGCTATGATGTATTACAACCTTGTGCCAGCTATGACCAGGCCATTGCCATGCTGGAGAAGAACAAGCCCGATCTTGCTTTGCTTGACATTAAATTGAAACGAGGGAAAGATGGTATTGATGTGGCCTCTTATATCAGGCAAAATATGGACATCCCTTTTATTTTCCTCACTGCTAACAGCGACCCCGCTACGCTGGAGCGTGCTAAATCGGTAAAGCCGGATGCTTTCCTGGTAAAGCCATTTCAGAAAGAGGATATTTATACATCGATCGAGATCGCAATCAACAATTTCACATCCCGAGAGAAACAAAGTGAAGGTAGCCCAAAGATAGAAACCCCTCTTGCTAAAGATTCAATTTTCATTAAAGACGGTTACTATTTTCATAAAGTAAAGTTTGACGACATTCTATACATCAGCAGCGAGAATGTATATGTAACGATACACACGGCAAAGAAGAAATTCCTTACCAGGGCCACTTTGCAGGATTATTTGGAAAAATTTGATGAAACAAAATTTGTGCGTGTGCACCAGCGCTATGCGGTAAACATAAACATGGTTGATAAGATAAATACTGCCTGCCTCATTATCAATAATGAAGAGATACCTGTTTCAAAAAGCTATCATCATTCCCTGATGACAAGTTTGAAAATTGGCTAAACGTCCTGTTATCCCACAACACATTTACTGCTTTTTTCAACATATTTAGCGCTAAACTTATCATTTTGTTGCTAGCTATAAAATTATTTTTTGTCTTTGCATTGAACATTTAATTATTAACCACAAAAAACAAAAAACAATGAAAAAAGTAATTTTATTAGCAGCAGTATTATCAATCGCATTTAATGGCTTTTGCGACATTACCGTTAAGTACAAGCATGAGGCGGTTATTCCCCGTACAGGTAAAGAAGTGACATTAGTAGCGTTTCCCGATCAACCTGCAAATCGTAAAGAGTACAAGGTACCAGCTACCGCAACAGGCAGTGTTACAATAAAATGCACCAAAGAGCAGGCTGCAAAAGGAGTTAACGTAGTTACCTTAGACCAAGAGGCTAACGCAAGTGCGAAAATAAGAGTAAGTGATGGCAATACAGTTCACTTCAGGACTGAAAAAGCTACAATTGGAGAAGTTTCTGCCAACCTTTCTGAAAAGCCTTAATTGCAAAAAATTACCGGTATAAGCCGAGTATTTGGGTCGCCTGCATGCATATGCAGGCGACTTTTTTGTATCTTATAAGGAAATGCTATACTAATGAATAGCAGGACACGTAATGTATTACAATCGTCATTTCTAAATTAATGATTTCCACATCATATACAAGCTTAACATATTTGGGGCCAAACTCATCATTTTTGTTGCAAGTGCGGGAAATAAAGCGTGTATTTGCACCACAATATATTATTAACCAATAAAAAACACAAAAATGAAAAAAGTAATTTTATCAGCCGCAGCAGTATTATTGATCGCATCTAACGGTTTTTGCGACATTAAAATACATTGGGTAAAAGGACCGGAAACTGTAAAGGAAGGCAACAAGCATACGATAGTTGCACTGCCTGAAACTACTCCAACACAATTCCCGATTGCCGTTGACGCAAAAGAAGGGGATATTGTAATAAAAACAAAATTGGCATCATGCAATGTTGCTGCTTTGGACGACAAGAATGATAAAAGCCATTTTGTTATGGTAAAAGACGGCGCTACTGTTTATCTCCGTATGGATGGAGCAGCATGTCACGTTACTGCTCACTAGTAATAATTATTGCATAGTAAGTGATATTTTTCTCACGCCGGTATGCAAATACCGGCGTTTTTTTTATGTTTTGTAAGGATGACTTAAGAGGGGGAAGTAAAAGTTATAAATTAGCTATAAAATACCTTGTTAGAATGGCTTACTTAACACTTTTTCTGCCATACTCAACATAATTACCACCAAACTTATCATTTTATTGCAGGTTTCAGGCTAATGTTGTCTATTTACACTTAATTATTATTAACCATAAAAATAAAACAAAATGAAAAAAATCATTCTTTCTGCAGCAGTATTATTATTTGTTTCAAATTCATTTGGCCAGGTTAAACTTAATTATACAACCAGTCCTAACCTTAAAGGCCAGCCACAGTTTGTAGTATTAGCAACTTTCCCTGGTCAGAAAGCAATGCCGGTGCCAGTTCCTAACACTAAAGGCAGCGGTACTTTCGTTATACCCGGCAAAGGCACTACATGTACAATAACTACACAAAGCGGTGCAGGTAAATGCAAAGAATTGACTGTAAAGAGCGGCGAAACTATTATGTTTAACGACGGTGCAATAAAAGGTGTAGTTTGCATTACTAAATAATTTTAAGTTAAAGGTTTAGATATTTTGCCCCGCCGGAATGTAACATGTCGGCGGGGTTTTCTTATAACTTATTTATTTATACAACACTTTTGTTGTAAAACTCAACACATTTCCATCAAAACTTA
>Ga0206930_1031_pt1 | contig 11715 bp, 5 predicted proteins | sample Alteio_BWOrgHeat_20_FD_152939 | JGI IMG/M metagenome (GOLD analysis project Ga0206930, IMG submission 152939) | Enriched cells from forest soil in Barre Woods Harvard Forest LTER site, Petersham, Massachusetts, United States -... | ecosystem: Environmental > Terrestrial > Soil > Temperate forest > O... | reverse complement strand
AAGCCGTAGTAACTGTTCTCCTGTGTAACCACTGCTGTGCCCGAGCCGTTGTTCTGGAAGCTGAGCCTTGCATTCCCCTGCTGATCACTGATCACGTATTCTTGTGTCAGCGTGCCGCTTACGTTCAATACCCTTCCCTCTGGCATCGCAAAATAAAGCAGTGTATTATCCAGGTATACAAACCCATCAATATAATCCGTAGTATGCTGCAAAACGTTATTATCATAAGCCTGCTTCCTTATTAATGTTCCAGATGCATCATAAGTATAATTGATATACCTGTTCGTGTACCCGGTCATGGTGATCTTGTCAGTCCTGTTCAGCACATCATAAGTAACCCCCAGTGCCTTGTAGGGATCGCTTGTCAGGTTACCGTTACCGTCGTAAGTATAATTGCCCGCAGCATTGCCCCCGGTCAATACCCCAAAACCATTGCTGTTGCCAGCGGCATCCGTTATCTTGTACAGCTGGTTGGGACTGGTTGTGCTGCTATAGGTATAAGTGAGGCTATCGATCAGTGTTCGCACGGTACCACCCTGCGCCGAAAGATACCGTGTAAGCCCCAGAATGTTCCCGTTCACATCATAGCCCTTTATCTTTTCATCCCAACCGCCCAAATTGGCATAGGATGCCCCGGTACCCGATGTCGATAACCGCTCCCCATAAGCCTCGCTGACGTATCTATCGATACCGTCATAACTAAACTTATAGCTCCGCTCATACATGCTGTGGCCAATGTTGTTATTGTTCATCCACTTCACTGCGGAGAGTTTGCCGTTATAATATGGCGTATTGCTCAATTTGCTGTCAACCTGGTCATAAATCATCTGCATACCGAACAGGTCGTTAGTATCATTACTCGTTTTACCCGTATCATTCGCCAATCTGCTGTTGTTAATGTAAAGCAACTGCCCGTGCAAGTTATACCGCATATTCACATTTTGCAGCCAGGTGGTGCTGCTCACATAACCCAATCCTTTTTTGATCACCTGCCCAAGCTCGTTATAACTATAGGCGGCCACATGGCTCACGGTAGTTGATCCGTTATAATACTGATCCACCGCCGTTACCCGGTACACCTGGTCGTAGGTGATATTGGTCTGCACCTTGATAGATACGGCCGCAGCGCTTTGTTTTTTTACCTTATTGATCTGTGGCACACCCAAAAAATCAGGCACCGAGGTTGCCGTATCAGTTAAGGTTGTCGAATTCACATAATACAAATGGTTATTGCTCTGGGTCTGTATCACATGCAGGTTCTTATCATAAAAAGTTACGCTCAGCAGCCAGGTACCGCTTAGCCCCGAGCCTACAGTGGTTTTCCATACCATGGTCGGCATGCCTTTTATCTGCGCTGTTGTTGCTCCAACTTCGCCCGGAAGCCCTTGGCTGGCATAGGTATAATTGGCCGAACCTGTTTGCTTCAGGTCATAATCATCATAATACTCATAAGCCAGCGGAGTATTATTTGTAGTAGGAAACAGGTTATTGGTATAATACCCGGTAGTAGTGCCTGCCGAACTGCGGTTTGGGGGTTCCCGCTTACCAGCGGTCGGGCTATACACTCATACTGCGCAGGCATTAGCCACTGGCCGGTATACGTTACTATCCCTAACCCGGAATTACTGCTACTAAAAACTGCAACTGCTACTTTAAAAAACTGTCCTATTTTCAGGTCCAAAGGACTCCTGTGTAGGTGTTCCATTTAGAGAGTGGAACATTTGGAACACCCGGAACGATGTGGAACACCCGCAATAGTTAATAAAATTCTCTTAAAGGTTAAATTTGATGGGGTTTTATTGGAAATCCTGTGGGCAGCTATTTGTATTTGATGTATTGTCAAAAACAATGGGGATGATTCTTTCATAATTTTGATACTCTCCCTAATCATTTAATAGTATTGTCTAATTGAAATTTCGACACCATCGTCATGCCTTTTTCTCTGATTCCGTTTATGCTAAATTTCATCTTCCTTACAACATTGCCTTGAATTGAATAAATAAAGCGAGTATCTATGGCAATAGTTATATAGCCATCACTGGTGGCGGAACTTTCGGACATAATAAAACCACTTGCACTATGGTCATTCAAATCCACATTATTATTGATACTATCAGTAGTAATTAAAGTACTGTTATATTGCAATACTAATTTGTTTTTTGATAATATTGATTTAACTGTAAAAGAATTGATCAATTTGTACTCTACAGTATTTACAGAGTCCGCCCATACGTCACCTTCTTTTAAGTTTATGGGTATATTTTGTAAAAAAAACAAACTCTCACTATAATTAATAGTATCAAACGGCTTTATATCGTATAAATCCGAGCTTTTCGAGTACCAGCTTTTATCAATCGAAATATTTTCACTAAAATTCTTATTAATTAGTTCGTCCGAAATTGTATTAAAAATTGACAAGATTCTTGACAGCTTAATAAGATGGTCAGTGTCATAAAAATATTCTGACTGATTTAGATATGCGACTTGCATCCTTTTTAACGATCTTGTAGCTACGACTGATCTGTCACCATTCCATCTTAATAGTGTTTCCCAATGCATCCGTTTTGTATTATTTAACAACGAATCAATGCTGTCATGTTTTTTAAGAAAATCGGAACTCATAGAATTGTAAATCAAATTCGTGATGATTTTATCTCCTAAAATTGCAGATGTTTTGGGGTTTTGTTGAGCTAACAAGTTGCATGGAAAACTTAATAATAATATAAAGGATATTTTCATCTGCAAAAAGAATGGTGTATTCAATAAATCGTGCACAACAGACGTTGTAAGTACTTAACTACTCAAAAAGAATATTTCCCCTTTTTTTATAATCAGTTAAGTTCTCTGGCGTGAATAATGCCTGGTAAACGCTTGAATATTGGTTGTCCTTTAAGAACGTTGAAAAAATCCTAAGACCGACAATTCTTTGTTTTAAAAAAACAAAAGCTAAAAAGCGATAATGGGGCATTGTTTTTTTTATCATCAGTAATAATTTGGAGAAATATTCTTCATAAATATTTTTCGGGGATATTGTTATTATTGGGTCGAAGTCCGATTTTAAACCCTTGTCTATCAATTGAATGCTATCTTTTCCATAAATACAAAAAAAATCAGCTAAAAGACTAAAATGACAAAATAATTCTTGAGTAAATGTAACGTTCTCAATTTCCTTTTTAGCAATAAAAAGTACAATTGTGTAACAGGTATCTACGTGATCATTCCCGTGGTAGACGGATAAAAGATTAGGAAAAGTTATTTGAATTTCTTTTACAATTTGCTGCCATTGAACTATATTTTTGTGTAATTTATTGTCAATCATTTCGGTAGGTATGCGTCTAGCGGCAGAATATGAATCATCACCTTCGGCATTTATGTTTTCTTCAATATAGTAATATTTCGAAATCGCCTCATAAACATCTTTATATTCCATAATTATCAATGATTAGGTTCCGGTGTAAACTTCAAATTGCTAACGGGAATTCCTGGTACTGAATAGTGGTCCCATACATTAACGTTAGCATTAAATCTCTCAAACAATTGAAATGCAAAAATATCAAGAAATTCTCTTGTAGCCGCTTTGTCACTAAGATTCACACCACTAATCAACAAAGCGTTTACAGCCATTCCAGCTGCGTCAAATGAATCCGCAACAGTTTCTTCAATAAGTTGAAATTCATTTTTTTGTTGCATAATATTTTCTATTTGTTTTATCGGAATACCAATAGAAACCTCAACTAAATTAATATTTACTGACCTGATAATTTGTCCATTCTCTTTAACTTCAAGTGGCAATTTATTGTTAAAATCTTTAGGCAACCTAAAATTTGCGAAAAAATATGGGTCCTTACCATTTTTTCCAACATCTAATCTAATGGACGTTGGTACCAAATAGCTGAAATCTTCTTCTTGCCCTCCCGTACTAGTATTATTATACCAAGTAACACCTTGAGCTATTTCATCCGCATAACTTATATCATTGGGATTATAAGCGCTTACATTAATAACCTTATCAGGACCCACTACATTGATATTTGCTGTATTCAGATTCCCTGTCCCTGCTCCAACTGCAAATTCTGCGTCTGTCCCTGTTGATGGAGCACCGCTATTATCATTATAATTAGTAGCTGGATTATCACCACCACCTGACGGGGAGTTTCCATCCTCCCTACTAATAGCCCCTGCTCCACCTTCGGCAAGGCTAATAAGATTTTGGACGAATGAATTATAAGCAAATGCACCCATTTCGTCATCTGCTTCAGCATTTTGATAGTCATCATTAGCATAAAAAGGAACTATAGGACCTTGTACCGGCGGCCCGTTTTTATTTCCCAGCGGGTCGTTCAACATAATCGGATTATTCCTGGCGTACTGATAACTTGTCATGCTTGGAGCACTTTCCGCAACTGGATCAACTCCCACAAATCTGCCAATTGCCGCATCATAATTGCGGTTAAAAGTTTGGTAATAGTTCGGCAGATTACTAAAGTCATTCTGCCATTCAGAGCCACCATTATAGAGGTGTTTATTATCATTGGTTGGCGTGGTAATAATGCTGTTCGGCAATATCATCCCGAAGCCGTAGTAACTGTTCTCCTGTGTAACCACTGCTGTGCCCGAGCCGTTGTTCTGGAAGCTGAGCCTTGCATTCCCCTGCTGATCACTGATCACGTATTCTTGTGTCAGCGTGCCGCTTACGTTCAATACCCTTCCCTCTGGCATCGCAAAATAAAGCAGTGTATTATCCAGGTATACAAACCCATCAATATAATCCGTAGTATGCTGCAAAACGTTATTATCATAAGCCTGCTTCCTTATTAATGTTCCAGATGCATCATAAGTATAATTGATATACCTGTTCGTGTACCCGGTCATGGTGATCTTGTCAGTCCTGTTCAGCACATCATAAGTAACCCCCAGTGCCTTGTAGGGATCGCTTGTCAGGTTACCGTTACCGTCGTAAGTATAATTGCCCGCAGCATTGCCCCCGGTCAATACCCCAAAACCATTGCTGTTGCCAGCGGCATCCGTTATCTTGTACAGCTGGTTGGGACTGGTTGTGCTGCTATAGGTATAAGTGAGGCTATCGATCAGTGTTCGCACGGTACCACCCTGCGCCGAAAGATACCGTGTAAGCCCCAGAATGTTCCCGTTCACATCATAGCCCTTTATCTTTTCATCCCAACCGCCCAAATTGGCATAGGATGCCCCGGTACCCGATGTCGATAACCGCTCCCCATAAGCCTCGCTGACGTATCTATCGATACCGTCATAACTAAACTTATAGCTCCGCTCATACATGCTGTGGCCAATGTTGTTATTGTTCATCCACTTCACTGCGGAGAGTTTGCCGTTATAATATGGCGTATTGCTCAATTTGCTGTCAACCTGGTCATAAATCATCTGCATACCGAACAGGTCGTTAGTATCATTACTCGTTTTACCCGTATCATTCGCCAATCTGCTGTTGTTAATGTAAAGCAACTGCCCGTGCAAGTTATACCGCATATTCACATTTTGCAGCCAGGTGGTGCTGCTCACATAACCCAATCCTTTTTTGATCACCTGCCCAAGCTCGTTATAACTATAGGCGGCCACATGGCTCACGGTAGTTGATCCGTTATAATACTGATCCACCGCCGTTACCCGGTACACCTGGTCGTAGGTGATATTGGTCTGCACCTTGATAGATACGGCCGCAGCGCTTTGTTTTTTTACCTTATTGATCTGTGGCACACCCAAAAAATCAGGCACCGAGGTTGCCGTATCAGTTAAGGTTGTCGAATTCACATAATACAAATGGTTATTGCTCTGGGTCTGTATCACATGCAGGTTCTTATCATAAAAAGTTACGCTCAGCAGCCAGGTACCGCTTAGCCCCGAGCCTACAGTGGTTTTCCATACCATGGTCGGCATGCCTTTTATCTGCGCTGTTGTTGCTCCAACTTCGCCCGGAAGCCCTTGGCTGGCATAGGTATAATTGGCCGAACCTGTTTGCTTCAGGTCATAATCATCATAATACTCATAAGCCAGCGGAGTATTATTTGTAGTAGGAAACAGGTTATTGGTATAATACCCGGTGGTGGTACCGGAGCTACTGCGGCTCTCATACCAGGTGGTTGTATAATTCAAGCCAGATACATAACTCTGCATGGCGCTTTGGCTGGTATGGGTGGCATCGGTATAAATACCCTGGCTGATGGGCCGCCCCTTGGCATCGTATTTAATATAGTTCCATTGGTTGTTAGCCCGCATATTGGCATCCTGCACCAGCACCGGCCGGTTCACCGGGTCGTAAATAATATAAACCACGCCCTTGCCCGGCACCGTTTTATTGGTCAGCCGCCCCCGGTTATCATAAATCAGGTTAAAAATCATATTACTCAGCGGTGAAGCACCCAGGTTATAACTGTAGGTCGCCAACAGGGCCACGGCCCCCGGCGGAACGATCCAGCTCAGCATCCCCGCATTATTGTAAATATAATAAGTATCCAGGTTGCCCGAGGTAAGTATTTGTCGCTTCAGCACCGTTTGCCCCGCCTTATTGGTAAAGCTCAGCGTTTCTACATTATCTTCATCCTTGCCGTCCGTTACCGAAAGCGCGGTATCGGCATAATGGCTGCCCGTGGTATACGTACCGTCGGGGTTCCACAGCAAAATGGTACCATCCAGCGCATTGGAGTTATAGCGGTACGTAACCGACTTCCAGTGGTTGCCCGTGGTGTTGGGCTGATAGCCCATGCCTGTCATCCCCGCCTGCAGCACCCGCTGCAGCGGGCTGTTATCAAACACCTGCTGACTGTAAGGCTTGCTATCCGTCGCCACCAGGTACTGGCTGGTATTGTTATAAAAAGCCGGCTGGTCGGTGCTGATGGCATTGGGCCGGTAGCTTCCCATATTATCGGTGCTTTTGCCGGCATAGGGCAGGTAACCCGTGGTTTGCTGCCCCAGGTTATTATAAACCACCGGCTGTACCAGGTCGTTTTGCAGCGGACTGGCCTGCACGGCAATGGTTTGCAGCTTGCGCCCGAAACCGTCATAATATAGTACGGTAGTTTGCCGCTGGCTCACGGTAAGGCTGTATACCGCGCTGTCGGTAGTTACCCCGGCCACTTTTACCACATCCTCCCTGATAAATCCCGGTGATTGCGCATAGGCCTGCCTGGTGCCCGCACCTGCCAGGATAACTATGGTCAGGGCTATATATCTCTTTAATTTCATGCCGTTTGATTGAGGTAGGTTCATTAGTTGCATTGGTTGAGTTTGTAAACGGCAAAATTTAGATTAACACAACTGCTCAGGTCGAGATTAAAGGTGTATACATTGGTCGATGAGTAAGCCTGGCATGAAGCCGAAGCACAGCCTGTTTCCAGTAATCCACCGTAACCAGCATCGGTACCACTATTGTATGCCTGTGAACCGGCCGCCATAGTGATCTTTATGGTATAGTTTGCCTTTGGGACGTTTGCCGTTGGCAATTGCGCAGCCGTAAACGTATAAAGCAAGGTAGCACCATTGTAAAACTGAACCGTCGCGATATTACCATGCGAAGTTGTATAATTGCTATAGCTCAAATTGGTATTGGGGCCAGTGGTAACCGTTACCACGGCCTTTGACTTGATCTGGCCAAACAAATACGAGTTAATGGTTAATTTTACTGTGTCTGTTCCGGCCGTATTGTATCGGTGCACCGGCGCCGTGGCGGTGGTAGTGGTCACCGGCGGTGAACCATCCCCAAAATCCCATTTATACGTGTTATTGCTGGCTACACAAGTATTAGGTTGATTGGTAGACAGGGTAACCAGCGTATTGGTTGTAATAGTACCAGTGGTGCCCTGGATAACCCCTGTGCCGAAGCTTTGCGCATCACCCTGGGTAACATAGCCATCTTTTTTCAGGATATTATGATCCTGGTCATAGGCATACAGCAATCTTCCCCATATATCATATTTATAATAGGCAGAGACCCCGTTGGTATTGGTCGCCGCGATCTTAAAATGAGTGGTTGGGTCATAAGTAACTGTAGCTGCTTCGGCAACATCAGGATAAAACAAAATATCATCGATAGAGATAGATTGACTGGAAGTAAAACTAACCGTATAACTGGACGATAGGGTGCCCACAGGTATTTTGATCTCGTAGTATTTCCACCCTCCTGAATAACTGATGGTAGGATGCGTACTTATACCCGACAAGGTTAAAGTGAGTGTGCCTGACGTAGCGGCATTTATCCAAATTGAAAATATATAATTTGCTGCGATAGGGTTTTTGGTAAGTGTGCCGGAAGTTGCCGTTTGGGTGGTAGCGTACAAGCCCGCAGCATTTCCCGCGTGGCTGCCAACCGGTGTGTAGGACCCGGTGCCAGTAATGGTGAAAGTTTGGGCAGAGGGTGAAAAATGAGAGTCAAAGTCATTGAAAGCAACTTCACCGGACGCTGCATTTTTAAAAACGGCTGTCGGTTGATTAGTAATATAATCCGTTACAAATGTTTTGATATTCTTATTCGAATCGTCCACAGTTTGCAGATGCCCGCCATTATCATAAGTATCGTAATTGGCCACCCCATGGTATTTACCATCATAAACCGATGTCTGTGCCGATCCGCTGACTGCATAGGGCGTAAAGCTTGCACCATTAGGCTGCACCATTTTTAATTGCTGGGACGGTAAATACAAGGTTGTGCCGCTATAAGTAAAGCCCTTGAAAAGTGTTAAGGATGCACCGGTAGTTACTGTCGTCCCGCTCCTTGTGATCTGCTGGTAGGTTTCAACCGGGGCATTGATGTTCTCCTGTTTTAAGTAGTAAAGCGCATTCACATTAGGATTGGAGCCGCTTAGTGCTGAATAATCTTTTACATAACTGAAGTTGGTTGTAACCGTACTGTTATCACTGTTAACCGCAGTCTGCTTGGTTAGCAGCTTATGTTTGGTGCTATTAAAGTAGTAGTAAACCGTGCTTGACTGCACTTGCCCGCTTCCTGATGATGCGAAAACCTTTGTATTGACGGTATTAGGCAATTCGCTGGTGTTGTAATATATGGTGTATTTATCATATCCCTTTGTAGAGTAGATGATCGTGTTATTATCATCAACCTTAAAGCCTGTTATGATCGATGGGGCAAAGGAGCGCTGGTAAGTATAATTGGTTTCACTTACTTCAACACCGCTATCATTATAATTGGTGACATTTTGCAGCAGCCCGCGTTCAAAGTCATAATTAGGGTTAGAGATAAAGGGATAGGAATAAATATCATTCTTAACCGTCTGTGTACTACAGTATACCCGGGCAGAATAATCAATTGTTGGAGCCCAATCATTTGTTGTGCATCCGTTACAAGCAGGATGTGCATTGGCGTCCCAATTGGTAGCCGGTACATAATACTGGTAAGTGGTATAACCCGCTCCAGTCTGTACAACCTTTACATTGGTGTACATAATGGTATGATCTTCGTTGGAAAGATCGTATGCGGAAAGCGCCGTCGCGCTTGTAACTTGTCCTGATGAATTAAGGCTTCCGCCTATCGGTATGGTGAAAGCATAGGCAGGCAAACTGATAGGTTTACCAGTGGTAACACCCAAAGATGTGGTATAATAATAATTCCGGATAATATTGTTTGTTGAGCCACTACCCACGGAATCTATGATCTGCTTTATCCTGATACCACCGCCCTGCGTGTAATTACCTGAAGGCACATCGATATAATCATTTGGTTCATAAATGAGGTTCGTATTCCCACCCTGGGATGATACGATTTTGTTCAGCGTACCGGTGGCTATCACAGTCGCGTCTGCGGCACGATTTGAATGACTGAGGGTATAAGTATAATCTGAACCCGCAGTTGTCGTTTTGATAGCATAACGCTGGTAGGCACCATTGGAAGGATTAACATAAACCGAAGGGATCAGGTTGCCCGTATCGGCAAGTGTTGTATAATACCCCCAGTAATCGTTTTGTTTTGATGTCGAATCGGGCAAGGCTATTGTATTAGATACAGTTTGTCCTAAATAACTGAAATTATAATTGGTCGGAGAACTGCATCCCTGATCGCTAAAATTTCCCAAAAAACCCCTTGAGAATCCAGTTAGGGTATAGGTTAAAAAATTATAGTTAAACTTGAAGCTTCTGCCCATTCCGGTAATGGTGTTAATAATGGTTTGGTGCGAATCCTGATTCCCATTTAGCGGGGTCCAGGTAAAGGTAAACGCAGGCGTGGTCGTATTCGCGTTAAATGTGCTTATCGTATTCAAGACCTGTGGAGTTACCGCTTGCTGGATATTGTATTGAAGAGATGCAGTAGATGAACCACCGATATAAAGAAGCACGGGGTTAACGCTGTTTCTAACCAATGCTGTGTTATAGGTTAGTTGAATGCCGTTACCATTGGCATCGGTAATACTGGTTAAATTCCAGCTATCAGCATAGGTGACCCCATTTTGATATTGCAAATACCTGGTAGTAAAATATTTGGCCCCTGATCCTAAGGTATCCTTTTCGGTAACATATTCAGGTGACGCAAAAACGTATTTTACCCCTTGGTCATTAGTGATGGTAAATGAATTGATCAGGGAGCCTGTAATCCCGCTGCCCCCAATAGTAGTATAGGTAATTACCAAATCCTGGTTGGTGATAGGGACAAATTTCGAAGAGTCCCTATTGTATACGAGTTGGCAAGAAAGCCCTGGGGCATTTACATAAAACATATCCGGCTCGGTATCTGAATAAGCCTGGTTCAAATAGCTGGTGATATAGTTTATGTCTGAAGTTTCATATGTGCAGTTGCTGCCGTTATTGGCAATGCTAAATCCGTTAATATACCGGGCTGTTACTGAAGTTATCCATCCGGATGCCCCTACAGAATGATTATCATATGATTCATCATCCGGTTCACCATGCAGTTGCCTGTTGATCTGTCCCCCGGCCACTAGTTGCCAGCCCATACCTGCTGTTCCTTCTACATCCTTAGGTTTTACGCCCACAGCACTATAAACCAGGCTCATAGGAACCGAAACATTCCCACTGCTTAAGGTATAAATTGGGATCACTACATTTGCGGTGCCGGTAACGGGGTTAACACTTACCTGGGCGATAAGGGACGAACTGGAAAATAAAAATGCTAAGGCAAAAATCCAGGTCAGAGATTTCTTCATATAAAATTGTGATAATTAGTTTATAAGTGGTCTTCCTGTGCCTTATTACTACCCAGGAATTCGTTTTTAATATTATGCAGAAATTTTTGGAATCACACCCCGTGTTTTAACGGTATTTGCATACGTAGTTTTACGCAATTTTTAAATCATAGGAAATATAATTATCAAATAGAAAAACCTGGCTAACCTTTTCGCGGGATTGAAGTATTTATAGCTGATGTTTTTGAAGCATACAGGAACTTTCTTAAAGGGGAATATTGAACCTGTTGAACAGTGAATGGATTCTTCACTTGATTTATACTTGGGGCAATGATTATAACATGCACCATTGAGTCTAAGCCTAGAGACTTTCCTTTATTAATCGTTTACTTAATTTGACGTCAAGGATTGAAAAAAAGAGATATTTTCAGCCCTGGAAAAATTTGTTGACGTCTACTTTTAAAGCATCTGCTATTTTCAGTAACGAAGCGACCGTAGTATTTCCCTCGCCCCTTTCAATTCGTCCAAGTTGCCGATATTCGATATTGGCTTCATTAGCGACCGCTTCCATGCTTAACCCTTTCGAATTACG
>Ga0206930_1150_pt1 | contig 11855 bp, 13 predicted proteins | sample Alteio_BWOrgHeat_20_FD_152939 | JGI IMG/M metagenome (GOLD analysis project Ga0206930, IMG submission 152939) | Enriched cells from forest soil in Barre Woods Harvard Forest LTER site, Petersham, Massachusetts, United States -... | ecosystem: Environmental > Terrestrial > Soil > Temperate forest >... | reverse complement strand
TATAATATGCGGGTATTTCACTTTTCATTATTGTTTATGTTATTTTTTATAAATAGCGCCAAAGCTGATATAAATTCTATTTGCGTAACTATCAAGCCGCTCCATAGCTTAGTTGCCGCCGTTACCAAGGGTATCTCTACTCCTTGCTTAATTATTGATAATAACCACTCACTACACGAATATATGCTTAAGCCCTCTGATGCAGGTAAAATTAGCAATGCAGATATTATTTTTCTGACAAGTTATGATTTTGAGATTTTTATGAAAAAAATATCGACTTCGCTAGCTAAAAAAGATGCGGTAATCATTGAGTTAGGTACGCAAAGTGGTATTGACCTTCTTGCATCAAGAGAGGATAATATATTTGATCATAACCATGATGGGCATCATCATCACCATGGGATATATGATTATCATGTTTGGTTAGATCCGGATAATGCTATTAAAATTGTTAATACTATAGAGAAAGTACTGAGCACACATGACAGAGCAAATGCCCATTTATATAAACAAAATGCCTACGCAACTATTGAAAAATTAAATTTACTAAATCTGAAATTAAAAAATGATCTGGCACGGGTAGCTGATCAACCATTTTTAGTTTTTCATGATGCTTACCAATATTTAGAAAAGAAATATCATCTCAGTGCCTTAGGAGCAATTACTGTAAATGCTGAAAAATCCCCTGGTGCCAAGACAATTGCCCACATTAAAAAACTCATTAAAACTAAACATGCTAAGTGTATTTTTAGTGAGCCGCAATTTCCTAAAGTAGTGGTAAAAAACATTGCTAAGGCCAGCAATATAAATACTGGGATACTGGATGCTGAATGGGAAGGTAGTACGCGCAATCCGGAAGAATCATATTTTTCTTTAATGCTTAACTTAAAAGATAATTTAATCTCTTGTTTGGGCAAAACCCAATGAAAAAAAAACCTATCATCGGTATTACTTTAGATTCTGAAAAAGCAGGTGGATGGTCTGATTCCCCATGGTATGCTCTACGTGAAGATTATGCAAATAGCGTTCTTAACCAAGGCGGAATCCCAATTCACTTAGCTCATTCCATAGATATGGCAGAAGAATATATTTCTATTATTGACGGGCTCATTATAACTGGTGGGGATTTTGATATTGATCCATCTTACTATGGAGAAACAATTAATTCCGACCGTATCGTTGTCAAAAACACCAGAACTGCCTTTGAAATTGCGATTACTAAACTTGCTTTAGAGTATAAAAAACCAATCTTAGGTATTTGTGGCGGCGAACAATTACTTAATGTAATTCTTGGTGGAACCCTAATCCAACATATTCCTGATTCTGTACCTAATTGTTTAGTTCATGAACAACCTCATCCTAAAGATGAACCATCGCACAGCGTTACCGTAAAAGAACAGAGTTTATTGCATAAAATTACAGGCGTAACAGAAATGATGGTTAATAGCACTCATCATCAAGCTGTAAAAGATGTGCTGAGTGGCGTTATCATTTCTGCAGTAGCGCCTGATGGTGTCATAGAAGCAATTGAATACCCGGCGCACCCATTTTGTTTGGGCGTAGAGTGGCATCCCGAATATGAAAAAACCGAATATGATAAAAAAATAATTAAAGCCTTTATTGAAGCAAGTTATGACCGAAAGAATCGCTAAAGTAATTGCTAGGGCTGGTATTTGTTCCAGGCGCAAAGCGGAAGATCTCATAACTAGTGGTCACGTCAAAATAAATAATCTTATAGTTACTAATTGCGCAACTAAAGTTAGTGCTGATGATAAAATTAAAATAGATGACCACTTACTGTCAAAAGACGTGACCAGGATGTGGCTTTACCATAAACCCAGAGGTCTAATAACTAGTCATAATGACCCAGGTGGTCGCCCAACTGTTTTTGATAATTTACCAAAAACTTTACCCAGGGTAATATCCATAGGTAGACTTGATTTTAATACTGAGGGTCTGTTATTACTAACTAATGATGGTGAAGTTTCACGCCATTTAGAACTTCCAACGAATGGCTGGATAAGAAAATATCGCGCTAGAGTATATGGAAGGCTTGATATAAAACAACTAGAGTCACTTAAAAAAGGAATAACTATTGACTCTATACGCTATAAACCAGTAGAAATAGAGCTAGATCGACATTCTGGTGAGAATTCATGGTTAACCATTGCTATAACTGAAGGCAAGAATCGTGAAATTAGAAAGATTTTCGAACATTTTGGCTTACAAGTTAATAGGCTAATTCGTATCGCTTATGGACCATTTCAACTTGATGATCTAGCCCTAGGAATGGTCAAAGAAGTTTCATCACAATCCATTGGAAAGATAATTAAATGAAAATAATTGCAGGAAAACATAAAGGACGCTTAATTAAAACCAGCGACAATAAAAATTATCGCCCAACTACAGGCAGAACTAGAGAAGCTTTATTTAGCATATTAAGTAGTGGCCGGTTTCTAACTGATGCAGGTTCAATCTTGAATAACGCTATCATACTTGATTTATTTTGTGGCACCGGATCTTTTAGTTTTGAAGCACTATCACGCGGAGCCAAACGAGTAATCGCAATTGATATTGAACAAGATCATATATATTTAGTAAAAGAAAATGCTATTAAATTTGGCGAAGTTGAAAATATCACTGTCATTAGGGCTGATGCAGCTATGTTACCCCGTGCCAAACAAGAATGTGATATTGTCTTTATGGACCCACCTTACAACCAAAATCTAGTTGCAAAAGCGCTTAAAAGCTTAAAGGATAAATGTTGGTTAAAGAATGGCGCTATAATAATCACAGAGCTAGATAGAAAAGAAACACTTGAAGAAATCGTAGAATTCTCCATAATTGATGAGCGTATTTATGGCAAGACCAAAATCATTATTTTGGAATATAAACAAGGATAACCATGACTAAAAATAAATTATCATTTTGGAACCGATATTCATTAATTTGCACTTTTTTTGGCATAGGTAAAATACCTTTTGCACCCGGTACTTTTGGCTCACTTGCTGCTTATCCAGTATATTTTTTATATTACTTATTTTCTATTTTGGTATTAGCAGAATTAAGCGATTCTATATATTTTATTGCTAGCCCCATTCCTTTAGACATCCAATGTTTTATTATATTTACTCTTATATTGTTTATTTCCGGAACAATATCCTCTTCACGATATATGAAATTAACTGGACGCAAAGATCCAAAAGAAATAGTTATCGATGAAGTACTCGGACAAATGTTGGTGCTTTATTTTACGCTACCAATTAGCACCTCAATTAACTCTAAATTTTGGTGGGTAAATTTATTTTTTACACTTGTTGCTCCTTTCCTATTTTTTAGATTTTTTGATATAGTTAAACCATGGCCTATCAACTGGTTTGACAAAAATATTAAAGGCGGACTTGGGGTGATGATAGACGATATAGTAGCCGCATTTTTTGCAGTTATTGTGTTGAATTGGGTGATGCTCACATTAATTGACAAACAGTTGGTATAGTCATGGAAAGCAGTATGCTGATCAAAAAGATTGGGCAGCTGATTAAGAACGGTGGAATTAAAATTGTTACTGCTGAATCATGCACAGGAGGTTTAGTATCTGCGTTTATCACCTCTGTTCCAGGAAGTTCAAAAATATTTGATCATGGTTTTATTGTTTATTCAAACGAAGCTAAGCATAAACTATTAAATATTCCAACTGAACTAATTAATAAACACGGTGCGGTAAGTGAAGAAGTTGCACGCGCTATGTCTACTGGAGCCCTCACCAATTCTGATGCTAATTTATCTATAGCAGTAACAGGCATTGCCGGCCCAGATGGCGGTAGTAATACTAAACCAGTTGGTTTGGTATATATAAGCTCCACTTCAAAACAATTAGAGACAACTATTGTAAAAAAATATGATTTTACCGGCAATCGTGATATGATCAGGCAACAAAGCACATCTGCAGCTATTCTATTATTACTTACCATGGCTGAAAATATTAAAAATAGGGGCAATTATGAAAATCAATAAAATAACCTTCTTTTTCTTATTGTTAGTTACTACAAATGCTGTTTCTCAACCACTTCATACCCCTCACATGCCTGATTATAATGAATCTGGTAGGGTGCTTACTCTGAATAAGATGGGTTGGATGCATCCTATAATTGATCCAATTACAGAAAAGTTTTTAGAACAATGTAAAAAAGATCTTAAGGTTCTTGAGATAGGAGCATCTTATGGTTACGCCAGTGAAGAAGCATTAAAAAAAGGAGCTTTAGTATGGATCAATGACCTTGACATTAGGCACTTGGAAATATTTAAGTATAATATTGAAGATACCGCATTATTAAAACGCGTATCTCTGGTACCAGGAGATTTTCCTGAAAAAGTTACATTAGAGAATGAGTTTTTTGATTCCATTTTAGCCGTACGTGTTCTACACTTCTTCTCCCCAAAAAAACTAGAATTATCTGCTAAAAAAATGTTCCAGTCACTTAAAAAAGGGGGCTATGTTTACATTGTAGCAGAAACTCCTTATCTAAAAAACTGGTCAGGTTATATACCTGTTTACGAAAAGAAAAAATTACAAGGTGACCCGTACCCGGGTTATTTTACAAATTTAAAGGATTACAACCAAGAAGTTTCTAAATATTTACCTAAATCTCTACATTTTCTTGATCCAGAAGTATTAACTCTAGTATTTACCAAAGCAGGATTTATTGTAAAAGAGGCAGTTTTTTTAAATCGCAAAGATTATCCTAAAACTATGCAGCTCGATGGCAGAGAATCTGTTGGCTTTATAGCTTATAAACCATAGGTTTATTAGTTAACGCCATTGCAAAATATTATTAAAGAAAGTAACAATGCTTTATAGGTTGCTTTTTCGATCAATATACGTTAATAGTCCTTTTATCCATTGATTTAATTTATTATTGAAAATAGCATGTCATTTAAAATACTAGCACCACGAGCGGTTGAAGAAGCCTATCACCGTATCAAAAATTATGTTACCAGAACCCGTCTTATCGAGTCGCCTGAACTTAATAATTTACTTGGCAGTCGGATTAAATTTAAACTGGAAACTGAACAAATAGCTGGCTCTTTTAAGGTAAGAGGCGCCCTAAACGCTCTACTTAAGCTACAGGAATTAAACAAATTACCCAAGGAAATTGCTGCATTTAGCTCTGGCAATCATGCTCAAGGCATCGCCTGGGCAGCAAAGGAATTAAGGATTAAAGCCACCATCTATCTTCCTGAATATACAGCAAAATTTAAGCAAGAAGCTGTAAAAAAACTAGGGGCCAACGTTATAGTAACTAAAACTAGACAAGAGGCCGAAGATCTAGTCATAGAGCACGAAAAAAAAGGTGGCTATATTATTCCACCATCTGACCATGATTTGGTTATAGCTGGCAATGGCACTGTATGCTATGAAGCTTTGCAAGAAATGGTTAATGTTGACGCTGTATTTGCTGCATGTGGTGGTGGCGGTCTTGTTTCTGGCACTTATTTAGCTACTAAAGTTATATCCCCAAAAACTAAAGTATTTGCTGCAGAGCCATCCATTGCTAATGATGCTGCTCAATCCGTCAAAAATGGCTCAATTGTACGGTTTAAAGACTCCCCCAAAACTATTGCTGATGGGGCCAGAACACTTGGCATAACCCCAAGGATTTTCCATTACCTCAAGCAAATTGATGGCTTTTATGAAATTGATGAGGAAGAGATTATTTTTTGGGCGACCTATTTGTCAGAATTATTTAAAATAAATTGTGAACCAACAGCTGCGCTTGCTATGTCTGCAGCATATAGATGGTTACAGACTCAAACCAGCAAAAAGGAAGTTTTAGTAATTTTATCTGGTGGCAATATAGAAGTTGGTCATTATAATAAAACTAATAATAATATAGTTGATATGGTAAAAAAATTACAAAGTAACAGCTTGATTACCTCGATTGCTAAGAAGCTAGATATTGCATACAGTTAAGGGCTAATAGCATGAAAGCATGGATTTTTCTTTTGACTGCCGGGATCCTAGAAATTGTTTGGGCGGTAGGGATAAAATATACAGAAGGTTTTACCCGCATAGTACCAACAGTTATTACTGGTATTGCCATGGTTTTTAGCATATATTTTTTATCACAAGCAATTAAAGTGCTACCACTAGGAACCGCTTATGCGATTTGGACTGGGATTGGTGCTGCTGGAACCTTTATATTGGGTATGGTGCTTTTTGATGAACCTCGTGACATTGCCCGTATAATTTGCGTATTGTTTATTATTATAGGTATAGTCGGATTAAAATTCCTTCACGGTAGGTAAGCGAGTTATGACTGCAATAAGAACCAGCTTTTCATTAAATAAGCTCAAATCATTTGTAAAAGATGATTTAACGCTAATGGATGAAGTAATTAATACCCGTATCACAGGAAAAGAACAGCTGATTTTCAGCCTCTCCAACCACTTAATTGCTTCTGGAGGCAAAAGACTCAGGCCAATCCTTACCATCTTATGTGCTAAACTATTTGATTATCAAGGCACTAGACACATAAATTTGGCAGCTGCTATTGAATTTATCCATACTGCTACATTACTTCATGATGACGTGGTTGATGAAAGTGAGTTGCGCCGAGGAACCGCTACGGCCAATAGTAAATGGGGTAATAAAGCTAGCATCCTAGTCGGAGATTTTTTGCTAAGTCAGGCTTTCAAGATAATGGCTCATGATGGCTCTATAGAAGCATTAGAAATTTTATCTTCAGCTTCAGCAATTATATCTGAGGGTGAAGTTATGCAGCTAGAAGCTACTAGTAATATATCGATTAACCAGCAACAATATCTTGACATTATTAAAGCCAAAACTGCAGAACTATTTGCCGCCTCATGCGAAATTAGCGCCGTCATTACCAATCGTCCAACCAAAGAACAGGAAGCTTTACGCTCATTTGGTATGTATCTAGGTATTGCTTTTCAAATAATTGATGATGCACTCGATTATTCCTCCAACCAAACAGAACTTGGCAAAGAAATTGGTAATGACTTTAAAGAGGGTAAAATCACATTACCGGTTCTTATTGCGTTTAAACACGCAAACGAAGAAGAAAGAGTCTTTTGGTTAAGGACGATGCACCGGCTTGATCAACAGCATGATGACCTGGCTAAAGCCATAAAGTTAATCAACCAGCATGATGCTTTCAGCTATTGCCTAACTGAGGCTAAAATCTATATTGCTAAAGCCAAGACCCAACTGGAAATGTTCGAGACTAGCGAAGCTAAAGAGCTACTGCTTGATATATTAGATTTCGCTATTGAGAGATCTTATTAAATATCAATTTGATGGCCAAGCTTGCTAGCTTTGGTTCTAAGGTAGGTATTGTTATGCTCAGTAATAACTGCTTGATGTGGAATTATTTCTACCACTTTGATACCATACTTTTCTAGCTCAGAGCTTTTTTTAGGATTATTACTTAGTAGCTTAACCTTACTAATGCCTAATTTTTGTAAAATAACAAATGCCGGTAGAAATTCCCTCTCATCATCCTTGTAACCCAGTATATGATTAGCCTCAACTGTATCATGTCCTTGTTGCTGCAATTCATAAGCCCGGAGTTTATTAACCAGCCCTATACCACGCCCTTCTTGCTTTAGATAGATAATTATACCAGATCCAGCTTTATTCATATACTCAATTGATGATTGTAATTGCTCACCACAATCACAAGATAGGGATCCGAGCAAATCTCCAGTAAAACAAGCTGAATGAATACGAATCACTGGCTCATTATTTGTGCTCAGGTCGCCAATAATAATGGCATAATGTTCTTTACCACCATAATTTGGCTTAAAACAAGCTATCCTGGCTTTAGATGCATTATATAACTTAAGGTTAGTACGGCAAACTTCCGTTAATTCTAAAGCAATTTCATTATTATAACTTGCAATAGAATGAGGATCCAATTCGCAAATTCCATTTAACCTACAAAATTCATCTAGCTTATCTAACCTAACTATTAAACCACAAGGTAGAATTTCTGCGGCCTTAAGTAATGAAGTTATAGATTCACTAAGCTCTCCACCTTCTTTTATTTTATAATTATTTTCTATAGCCATACTTGAAAAACACAAATCCTTAATTGTGTCAATATCCAGGCTTTCTAGCTGAACTTCAACCGTGCGCTCATAAGATGTTGTAAATAAATGATTGGCTCGAGATGCTGGAAGTGATATAGTTATCTCTGCCTCGATAGTTTTAACCATTGATAGCGTTAGGTCAGATAAAGCTTCGCAGGCATATAGCAATATAGCCTCACCACCAGCTTTAATTGCTACCGGTAGGCCATTTTTTAAATCTAACATTGCACGCTCTAATTTTATAATTGAGCGTTCACTACTAGAAAAAATTGATTTAACTACAGACATATTTTAATTTAACTTAACTTAATTTACCATTTTAGTTTATGCTAGAACCAGAAATCATTATTTTCAGCTTACAGCCTTACTTACACGAGTTATTGTCGCAATATAGCAAATACAAATTAGTTTGGATAGATAAAATAACTGATATTGACAAATATTTATCAGGTAAAACATATAAATTAATCATAATTGACCAAAATAACGACTTATTCAAAGTTAGCAATAAAATAAAATCCCCTATTCTAAGACTATCTGACAAAATCTATAACACAGAAAATCAGTTATATTTATCTAAGCCTATCAGTATAATCTCTTTATTTGACAGAATTGAATTATTACTAAATAATATACAAAGTGATAATGCGGTAAGATTTGGCACATATTATGATTTTTACTATGATTTAAAAATGGTTACTAATATAATAACTAATGAATCATTCTATCTTACTGAAAAAGAAGTAAATATAATCAAATATTTGTTAGAAGCTAAGGAAGAAGTTACGAAATCTGAGTTATTAAAATCAATTTGGAATCATAGTTCAGATCTTGATACTCACACCGTTGAAACCCATATTTATAGGTTAAGACAGAAGTTTAATAGCAACGAAGAAGTAATACTTACCAATGAGTTGGGTTATAAATTAAAAAAACATTGATATAAAGGGGAATAGTTATGAAAAAAATTACACTAACATTACTTTTAATTCTAGCTTTTGTTCCAGCTGCCCTGGCCAAACAATATGAGTTTCAACATATATTAATAAGCAATTTATGGGCACGCCCAACCGCTGAAAAAATGGGTAATAGCGCTATTTATTTGGAAATCAAGAATCAGGGCAAAAAGGGTGATGCTTTAATTAAGGCTGAAACTGATATAGCCACAAATGTTGAGATCCATAAAACAGTGGATAATAATGGTATTTCCAGCATGGTGCAATTGAGCAAAGTATCAATCCCTGCTAACACCACGGTACAATTTACTCCTGGTGGGTTGCATATAATGATTTTAGGCGTCACTAGCCAGTTAAAAGATGGTGATAGTTTCCCGCTCATGCTAACTTTCGAACATGCTGGCAAAATCGATGTGGAAGTAGTGGTTAAAAAGTAGTAATGAACAGATTATCTAGCCACACTGGTATTTTTAGCTTGATTAGGCAAAATATTCTCTACAAAAATATTGGTTATGTCTTTTAAATCATAACTTTTACTTTGATCCATGCTTCTAACTATTGTTGCTGCCAGCTCTTTAGGATTTTTTTCTAAATTTTCTACTGCCCGTGATAAATTAATAGAGGGATCCTTTATCTTTTCATTAAAGCTATCTCTTATTTGTTCAGTAGTAATTTCTCTAATTTCAGGATGCTCCCTAGTACTCTCTATTACATATTTTTTAAGAGTGTCCAACACTCTCGTCTGATGTTGAATAAAACTCTTGTCATGCGCCTGATCATTCACTTTTGCGTATACTACATTGCCAAGCTCTTCTTTTTGCCCTTCTCTAAATTTAACATCTGATAAATCGGCATGAAAAACATCAGTTCTGTATGTTTTTTTTCCTTCGGTAGAATAAGTTATGGCTTCGCTAATATCGGCATTTTTCAGTGAGAGTTCTTTTAAACTTAGTTTACTAATATCACCAACAATTTTTACATCATCGAGAGTAATAGGATCCGCCACCCCCTCTTGTTGATTATATTTTATAATTGCGGGTAATAAGGTTGCAAGCGTTGCCCCATCAATTGTAGCACCCCTAAAACTAATTTTACTTTTAAAAACAGCATCCTTAAATGAAGTATTTTGTATTAAACTTCCTTCAAATGAACAATTTTTCATTTTAGTATCGTCAAAATTGAAACCGTCGATTTTTACATTATCAAATTTCAGCCCTTCCTCACTACTCAAATTGAACCCTCTTAAATCACGATTTTTAAGGGAGAATTTAAGTAATTTCTTATCCGTTTTATCCGCCAATATTTCTAATTTTTGGCCAAGATCTGGTAATGCTTCTGTAGGCACATGAGGCTCTGTAAGTGCTTGTTGTAGATTTTTTATTACTTCATCTCCCGCCTCCAGGCGACGGAATATACTTGGAACCACGCTTTCATTATATTTAAATTTAATCACATCTTTGACTGCACTACCTAATGCCTGCCAAACATCTCGATTAGCCAGTAGCTTTATTCCTTCCCAAATCATTTTCCCATACGAACGTTCTGTATAAGCATGAGCAATTTTTTGTATCTCTTCTGCATGCCTAGCCAAGACGGGAGCCACCTTACTACCTGTTACGCTAGATCTAGGAACTAGTGTGTTGGACAGTATTGATAGTGTTCAAATTAGGGATTTAAGAACTAATATATCAAAATTAAGCGAAGAAGGAATTGATAATAATACACGCAATAAATCCTCAAATAAAATTGTAGAATCAGTAACACGAATTGTTGTAAACCCGCAAGTTACAAAAGTACTAGAAACAGATTTACCAAACATGCTAAGAGATAGATCGATTCAAACTGGTCTAGTCAAAATGGTGGATAATATGGTTGCAGGTAGGCCAGAATTAGCTCGGGATATACAAAAATACGATGTTGCCCCAGGATTAATCCAGGATGCTATTCCTGCTGTTGCTAATATAGGTTCTAGTCTGTTAGAACATACACCTAGGTTAATGACTATTGTGAGTAATTTGAACAAATATAACCAAGTGTCAGCTAAACTTGATGATTCTGAGCTTATGAAACATAGAAGCCAGGATGAGAGGGAAAGTCTAATTGAAGAAAAACAACTAACTTTTTCAGTGATGGTTACTGAAAGCCTGCATATGGTAGATGATAAACTTCTGGCTACATTGCAAACGGATGTATCCCCTTATTTACTTGGACATGTTAGTCAAATTAGTGCGGTTGCTAGGAAAGTTGTAGAAAATGATATGGCGCTAAAAACTAGACTAGAACAAATTGGCGTGACTCCAGATATAGCACAAGATGCTGCTTCCATTGGGGTAGAAATTTCTGGTGCGGCGCTGGCTAATGGAAATGGATTAAAACAAATGCTGGCTAAATTTGATGAGTTGCGGGAAGCACCTGAGGTAGAGAGAACACAAAAAATGCTGGCGCTCAGTAAAGAAGCGCTTAGATTTTCAGATAATAAAGCTGTTATGAAAGTTGTAAACGAAAAATTACAACCCTTTATCAAAAATAATATCCATAAAATAAAACCACTAAGTCCAATTTTAAAAGATATATCACAAGAAGAAGCCCCGCAATTGATCAGTGATTTATTTGGCCTTGGCAAGAAATTAGCAACGAGCTCCCTAGATAATTCTGATGAATTGCTTAAAGTATTTAACCAAACTCAAGCGGCAATGGCTGCAACTGATGATAAAGAATCAAAATTAATGAAGGCTGGTTCTGAGGTGCTAAAATTTATTCGAGATAATAAGGATGTAAGTCAGG
>Ga0206930_1141_pt1 | contig 12087 bp, 9 predicted proteins | sample Alteio_BWOrgHeat_20_FD_152939 | JGI IMG/M metagenome (GOLD analysis project Ga0206930, IMG submission 152939) | Enriched cells from forest soil in Barre Woods Harvard Forest LTER site, Petersham, Massachusetts, United States -... | ecosystem: Environmental > Terrestrial > Soil > Temperate forest > O... | reverse complement strand
AATTTCCGGATAAGGTGCTTGTTAAGATGATACAGGAATACACCCGTGAATCGGGCGTACGCGAACTGGACCGCTTGCTGGCAAGTGTAATGCGCTCGGTGGCGAAGCATGTTGCTATGGAAGACAATATTGCCCCACAAGTAAGCACAGAGCAAATAGAAGAAGTTTTAGGCAAGCCACGTTACACCAACGATATTTATACACGTGGCCATCCGGCGGGCGTGGTAGTGGGCCTGGCATGGACATCCGTGGGTGGTGATATTTTGTTTATAGAAACCATATTATCAAAAGGCAAGAGTGGTGGCCTTACACTTACCGGCAACCTCGGTAATGTAATGAAGGAAAGCGCATCAACCGCTCTTTCTTTTCTTAAAGCTCATGCCACAGAGTTTGGAATAAAGCCCGAACAATTCGAAGAAACCAATATACACATACACGTGCCGGAAGGGGCCGTTCCTAAAGACGGGCCAAGTGCAGGCGTTACCATGCTCACTTCATTGGTATCCGCTTTTACAGGCCGTAAAGTAAAACCTTTCTTCGCCATGACAGGCGAGATCACCTTGCGCGGACAGGTATTACCTGTTGGCGGCATAAAGGAGAAAGTGCTGGCCGCCAAGCGTGCGGGCATCAAGGATATTGTGATGTGCAACCTGAACCAGAAAGATGTGGAAGAAATAAACAAAGACTACATCAAAGGCATGAAGTTTCATTACGTTAGCGAGATGAAGGAAGTGCTGGAAATAGCCCTGATGAAAAAATAAGACATCTTAAATATTTTCTTTTTGTTTAGCTTTATAATATAATAAGGATAAGCATGAAAACAGTTTTATATTTCTTACTTTTTATTACTGCGCTTTGCTTTTTACCCATAGCTGCTAATGCCCAAACCTATTACCAGGTGACAGATACAGGTGGCACGCAAAATGTAGGGGGAATTAATGTGACTATTTCAAAAGTTAATATTTCTGATGTTTTATATTCGTGTGGTGTTTATGGGCCTTATGAAACAGGGCTTCTTGGCAATTCTGTTTTTCCCAAAAGCTATAAATATGTTTTTTCGGGGCCCGTATATGCCATACGTTCGCATTGGATAGCAGTAGATCCTGATGATACCATGCGTATTGATATTAACGGGGCCACGTATTATGTGACAAGCGCCAATTTATCCAATTTTTCCACCCCATGTTTTTCTACCCCCAATACTGTTATAGCATATAACGGAATGGTTGCCGGTACATTTGCAGGTGGCGGACATCCCGCTATTGTGCAATTAGATATACAGCCGGGCTATGCAATAGATTCTATCGAATTTATTGAAAATACCTATGCCAGTGGTATCGATTGGGATTTTTTCTTTTCCTATACCTGCCCCGGTTTATTAAGTACCGGCGCGCAAAATGACACTATTTGCAGTGGGGACAGCCTGCATTTATACAGCAGCGGCAATTTATTATCGGGCGCAGCAACTTATAGCTGGAGCGGCCCTAATGGCTTTGGGGCAAATTTGCAAAACCCCTCCTTAAGCAATGCATCCCAATTAGCGGCGGGTACTTATTATGTCACTGTCAGCGATACCGGCTCCTGTGTCTATACAGATTCTATCAGCATTGCTGTAAATCCAACACCTGCCATAAATTTCATAAGCAGCAATAGTCCTGTATGTATCGGGGATAGTTTACACTTATCAGCAGGCACTACGCAGTCGGGAGCTTTCTACTACTGGGCTGGCCCCAATGGCTTTAGCGATACGCAGCAAAACACTTTCCGTTCTCCCCTTGTTTTGGCCGATGGGGGCTATTATTATATTACAGACAGCCTAGATGGTTGCGGGGCCATAGATTCTGTAATGGTAAATGTAAACCCTGTACCCGCCACACCCATAGCAAGCAGCAACAGCCCCGTATGTGTGGGTGATAGTTTGGACTTTTCAGTCAGCAATTCACAATTGGGAGCAAGCTATACCTGGAGCGGCCCGGGCTCTTACAATTCCACGCTTCAAAACCCGGTGCGGCTGAACGCGCAAACAAGTTATAGCGGCACTTATAAAGTAGTGGTAAGTATGAATGGCTGCAAAGACTCTGCAACAAGCATTGCTGTGATAAATGCTCCAAGCGGTATGCCCTCTGTCAGCATTAGTGTGCTGCCCAATGATACTATATGTGCAGGCGCAAGCGCGGTTTTTACCGCCATAGCCAACAATGCAGGCAGCCCCGCCTACCAGTGGAAAGAGAACGGCACTAATGTGGGTACCAACAGTGCCGGCTACAGCAGCAGCAGCATTGCAAACGGCGCTACTGTGTATTGCAAAATAGCTAGCTCCTTAAGCTGCCAGTTAGCCGACAGCGCTGCAAGCAACATGATAGTCATGCATGTGCGGCCCATTATTACACAAACACTCGGCATCAGCCAGTTCCCCCTCAATTATACAACAGGCAGCCTTGTAACTTTTACGGGCCTGCCGTCTCCCAATACCAATATCACTTATCAGTGGACAAAGAACGGCATAAATATAGCGGGACAAACTAACGATATATTAAGCACCAGCAATCTAAATGCTGGAGATACTATATGCCTCATCATTCATAGCTCGGGGGCATGTGTGCTGCCCGACAGTTTGGAGGAATGTGTGGAGCTGACTACAGGAATCCCCCCCAGCCCTCTGAAGGGGGAGTCAATAGTGTGGCCCAATCCTGTAACAAACCAATTATTTATAGAAAGTGCAGCACCAGGCACAACAATAAGCATATACAATATTGTGGGGCAAAGAATTTATTCGGGGCAAATTAATCAACAAAAAACCCTTGTTGATACTAAGGGCTTTGCCAATGGCGCTTATATTTTGGAACTTATCAACAATGATGGTGAAAGGGTGATAAGGAAGATAGTGAAAGAGTAAATGCCTCCCAACCTTGCCATACACGTCATCCTGGGCTTTTGCCTGGCCTTGTGCATGGTTGCAAAAGCGTGAGGACCTCCTGAGACTCAGATTTGATGCTGGCTTCTCACCCAATTTTGTGAATATCTTTTTTTGGAAACCGCCTCCTCAAAATCCTATCTTTGGGTCAAATTTAAACCCTGTTTTGCCAGATGAAAAAACCAAAAAAATTGCTCCGGTTATTATAAAACGAAATAACCCAAACTTCCTTAGGAATTTAGGCATCATTCTAAGGACTTCCGTTTTGCAATAAAAACAGATATTCGGAAATCGCGTTAAACTTTACGTCTTTGTGCCTTTGCTGCCTGCCCGGCAATATGCGGGGTTAAATTATCGTGCAGGATTTTGATATACAAATGATAAAATCCAAGCCCTCACTATCCACATTTTATCATTACAACCCCAATTTTCACTAAAAGTGGCAAGTTTTTATCACAAACAATTGATTATCAAAAATTTATAAAAAAACAGTGTGCAACAAATGAGCAATAATGAGCAGGAACTGAGCAACTTTTGGCCAAAAATGAGCAGAAAATGGCACATCATTTTGTGGATATTTTACATAATAACTTCAAGCCAATCCTAAAATCATGCGCACTTTTCTCATGAGCAACAGCGAATAACCAAAAGAAAGAACACTCACGACGGGCATCATAACACGCAGTAAACCCTCTATGGGGCTTTGTGCATTTGCGGCAAAATTTTCATATTACTCCGTTAACTAAAGCGGCAATTTTCAGTAAACATCCTAAAGCGGCAATTTTTCATTTTATAGCATCATAAATAATTCAAATACAGTCGTATATGCAATATTAAAAAACCACAATAGCGGCAACACGCAGGCAACAAAGCGGCAATTTTCCAAAAATGCTACCAGGCGACAGGACGGGCTTATTTCACCAGTTCCTTTATCTTGGCAAATACTTCCTCTTCACCGCCTTCTTCATAGCCGGAGTGCATAAATGCCACCTTACCGTCTTTGCCTATTATCAATGTAAATGGCACTGTCTGGAAATTCAAAGATCGCTTCAGGTCAGAATTCGGGTCAATATAAAAAGGAAATTTCCAACCTTGCGATATAGCATAACTGCGCACCAGCCCTTCAGCACGAGATTCGTCAATTGATACCGTCATATAATTGAAGTCGGCTTCTTTTTGCCAGTCTGGCAATTTCTTACTGATATTTTTTATTTCTTTTTTGCAGGGTACACACCACGTGGCCCAGAAACTTACAAGCGTAACCTTGCCTTTGGTATATGTTTCATTAAATGGAACCTTCTTACCACTGTTTACGTCTTTTATTTGGGTGTCAGGTAGCTCAGATTGGGCAAAAAGGCTGCCCGTTAGGAACAAACAGGCTAATAATACAGTAATTTTCTTCATAAGTAATTGTTTTTAAGAATAATAAGCGAAAAACTTGCCAAAAATGAGCAAAGCGTCTAATTTCGGAAAAATTTAAAACTTTACAATCTTTTTAATGAAAAAAATCATCTCTTTATTCATTTTATGTTCATTGAGCGCCCTTGCATGGGGGCAAGGTACCCTCACAGGCGACCTGATGATGAACCTCAATTTTTTTCAAAGCGACCCTGCTATCAATGCCAACAACGATCTGTACAATAAATATTTAAGCGGCAGTGAAGGTTGGCTGGGCCTCAGGTATAATAATAAAGGGTTTACTGTTTTTGTGCGTGCTGACGCCTTTAATAATTCCAATCTTAAAGTTCCGGCATCGGTAAACACAAATTTCGGGATAGGTGCATGGTCTGTCAGCAAAGATTTCAGCGGCCTTTCCATAACCGCGGGATATATATACGACCAGGTGGGTAGTGGTATTTTATTTCGTTCCTATGAAGATCGCGGCTTATTAATAGACAATGCCCTGGTGGGTTTTGAATTAAAATACAAACTCACAGATCATATCATGTTAAAAGGCCTTACAGGCCAGCAAAAGAAAAATAGTCTGGATAATAACCAGGATGTTCTGTCCCAGAGATATGCACCGGTAGTAAGGGTCATTAACGCAGAAGGAGATTTCCATATCGGTAAGGCGCAATTGTCCCCTGGCCTTGGCGTATTGAACCGCACACTCGATCAATCGACTATGGATGCTATTGTAGGCACTCTTGATGCATTGCCCCTCTCGCAGAGATTTGAGCCAATGTACAACATGTATGCCTTTACAGCTTATAACTTACTTACTTTAGGAAGCCTTACATGGTATGCTGAAGGTGCTTACAAAACACATGAGGCCATTGCCGACCCAAGCGGCACTTTGGTTGACAAGCCGGGTAATGTTGAATACACCAGCATCGGTTATGCGAGAAAGGGTTTGGCCATAAATCTGAATGGTAAGCGTACCGATGCATTTGTAATGCGCGTTACGCCTATTATTAATCCTACCACACCATCAGACGGAACCCTGAACTGGCAGCCGATCATTGCTATTATCCGCCCCGGCAGATTGATGTCGCGCTATACACCAGCATCAGAAGATTACTCTGAAATGGCAGGTACGGCCAATGTGCTTGTTTCGCCCAGCGATAACCTGAGTCTTGCTTTCACAGGTACAACGATCAATACACTTGATAATGCTGAGTTGTATCGGGAAGCATATTGCGATGCAGTTTACAATACCCAGGGGGCCTGGTCTTTCCAGGGCGGCATCCAATACTTAGAATATAACAAAACCGCTTACCAGGTTTCAGAGGGCATCTCCAGCACAGCATCCTTGCCTATGGTAAAAGCATTAACTCCTTTTGCTGAGGCAACCTATAAGATCAGCACAAAAAAATCCTTGCGTATGGAACTGGAGTATATGAGCACAAAGGAAGATTACGGATCCTGGGTGTATGCGATATTGGAGTATAACCTGGCGCCTAAATGGTCTATATCAGCAGCAGATATGTACAATATAACACCGAATAAAAATTCCGATAACCCTAATTTCAACACCCTGACTAATTCTGTACCTGACCAGGGCCATCATTATTATAATATATACACTGCATACACCAAAGGCCCTCATCGTTTTGCGATAGCTTATGTAAAACAGGTTGACGGAATAAACTGTGCCGGTGGCGTTTGCCGTTATGAACCTGCTTTCAGTGGTGTTAAAGCAACTATTACTTCCAGCTTTTAAAATAGAAGATGTCCCTCCTTTCAACGGCAATGTCATTTATTTAAGGGAGAAAAGTCCGAAGGACTGGTATGATTATAGAAAAAATCGCAAAGCACATATAAACCCCAACGGGGTGAGATTCTTTCGATAAATAGAATATCGTAACTAAGGACCTTAGCCTCAAAGCCGTGGGACATCTGTTTTGTGTAACATCTTTCATAGCTTTGCATTTCCTTTTGGAAAGCATTTTATTCCTATAAGGATATCATTTAGGCATTAGTAGTACACCGTGGTTTAGTAGTTCAGTCCTTCAGGTCGCACTGCCTTTTTTCGGGTGCCGTTGTTGGTCGCCTGACCAACAACGAATATTTTATCAGTAGCCCCGTCCTTCAGGACGGGGACCTTATGAAATAAAGGGATGGCTTTAGCCTAAAATTGAATGACGAGGGTCTGAATGAAACAATACCAATAAGGCTATAATAGAAAAGGACTTTGCACCTTAGCGTCTTTGCGGTAAAATTTTTATTATGTAATCCTGATAACAAGATGTTGAAGACAGATTTTCTGATAATAGGCTCAGGTATAGCAGGGCTCAGTTTTGCACTTAAAACAGCCGCCCGTTTCCCCGATAAAACAATAAGCATCCTTACCAAAGTAAATACGGATGAGACCAACACCAAATATGCACAGGGTGGCATTGCAGTAGTAAACGACCTGGAGCACGACAGCTTTCAGAAACACATAAAGGATACATTGATAGCAGGTGATGGACTGTGTAATGAAAAGATCGTGGACATTGTAGTGAAAGAAGGGCCACAAAGAGTGGACGAGATCATAGAATGGGGCACGCAGTTTGACAAAGATAAGGAGGGCGAATACCTGAGGGGCAGGGAAGGTGGCCATTCAGAGCATCGCATACTGCATTACAAAGACATCACGGGTTTTGAGATAGAGCGGGCGCTGGTACAGGAATTAGCTAAATACCCCAACATCAAAATATACAACCACTGGTTTGTGCTGGACATAATCACACAGCATCACCTGGGCTTTCTGGTTACCAAGTCCACGCCCGATATTGAATGCTACGGTGTGTATGCCCTTAACCTTAATACAAATAATATTGAAAAGATATTGTCGCGCGTTACACTTATGGCATCAGGTGGAGTAGGGCAGGCTTATCGCACTACTACCAATCCTAAAATTGCGACCGGCGATGGCATTGCCATGGCATATCGTGCCAAAGGGCGGATAGAAAATATGGAGTTTATACAATTCCACCCCACGGCATTGTATGAGACAGGCGTAAGCCCTTCTTTTCTTATTACTGAGGCCGTAAGGGGCGACGGAGGCATCTTAAGAAATAAAGAAGGCGAAGCCTTTATGAAAAAATATGATGAGCGTGCAGACCTTGCTCCACGTGATGTAGTGGCTCGTGCTATAGATAGTGAAATGAAACGTACGGGTACGGAGTATGTTTTTCTTGATTGCCGCCACATGGACCATGAAAAATTCCTCGCCCACTTCCCCAATATTTATGCTCGCTGCAAAGATTCCGGTATAGATGTGTTTAAACAAATGATACCCGTTGCGCCCGCCGCTCATTATTGCTGCGGGGGTATTAAGACCGACGAATTCGGCCGTTCTTCTATCAGGCACTTATATGCCTGCGGCGAATGTGCCAGCACGGGCCTGCATGGTGCAAACCGCCTCGCCTCAAACTCTCTTCTCGAAGCGCTTGTATTTGCACACCGTTGTTCTGAAGATGTAGCAACGCAAATTGACTCAGTTTCTTTTCATGATGAAGTGCCTGACTGGAATGCCTCGGGCACAACCGACCCGCAGGAAATGATATTGATAACGCAGAGCCTAAAAGAGACCCAGCAGGTAATGAGTGACTACGTAGGCATTGTACGCAATGATGTGCGACTGGAAAGGGCCATGCACCGCATTGATCTGCTGCATGATGAAACCGAAGAATTATACAAAACAACCACACCATCCCCTCAGCTCTGCGAATTACGTAATCTCATCACAATCGGTTACCTCATTGTCAAATCGGCCCAATTCCGCAAAGAAAGTAGGGGACTTCACTATAATACTGATTATCCATACAAAAGTGAGTTGGTGCAGCAGGTGGTGTTGTAATTCTGTCCTGCGCGAGTCTCCTCCTTCAGGGACTCGCGCATACTCGTAATGGAAGTCTAAAGCTGTATTGCCAACACACATTCATGCCTATCGCAAAATCACAAGCATCACAGTTCAGACAACTCACTTATGACAAACTTGGAGTTAGCAATGTTTTCTCTTTCCTTTCTCCTATCTGCTGCCTCCACATGGCATAGTACAAACCTTTTTCGTCTATCAGGCTTTGGTGAGATCCTGTTTCAATGATATTGCCTTTCTCCAATACATAGATCCTGTCTGCGTGCATAATGGTGGAAAGCCTGTGCGCTATCATGATAGTGATATGCTCGCGTTTGGCCGTAATGCTGCGTATGGTCTGTGAAATATCTTCTTCAGTAAGAGAATCCAGAGCAGAGGTGGCCTCGTCAAAAACCATCAGTTTAGGTTCGCGTAATAAAGCGCGTGCTATCGATAAGCGTTGGCGCTCCCCACCGGATAATTTCAGGCCGCCTTCGCCTATCATCGTATCAATACCTTTTTCGGCGCGGGACAATAAGTTTTGGCAGGCTGCCTGGTTCAGTGCCTTGTTCATCAATTCTTCTGTGGCAGAAGGGTTAACAAACAGCAGGTTCTCACGTATAGTACCCGAAAATAATTGAGGGTCTTGTGTTACCAGGCCCATCTGGTGGCGCAGTTCTTCATAATTAATATTGGCCTGTTCGTGGCCATTATAATAAATATGCCCTTTGTTGGGGTGGTATAGGCCTACCAGTAATTTTACAAGCGTGGTCTTACCGCTGCCGGATGGGCCTACAAAAGCAACCGTTTCGCCCACTTTTACTTTAAAAGAAATATCCTCCAGCGCCGCACGCGAAGAACTGTTATGCTTGAAAGTAACATCCCTGAATTCTACCTCTTGTATCTTATTGATCGCTTCAGGATTTTCCGGGGTGTACTCTACAGGTTTCTTTAAAAGCTCCTGCATATTATGTAAGGAGGCTTCCGCTTCGCGGTAAGAGAGTATTACATTCCCGATTTCCTGCATAGGGCCGAAAATGAAAAAAGAATAAAAAGTGAGCGCCAGGTATTGGCCTGGGGAAATGGAGCCTTTAAAAATAAAATATAAAAGGCTCATAATAACTATCTGTTGAAGTAAATTAACAAAAGTACCTTGTATGAAAGATATAGTGCGGATGCTGCGTACTTTCTTCAATTCCAGTTTTAGTATTTTTATGGTGGTTGCATTCAGCCTGCGTATTTCCTGGTGCGTAAGCCCCAGGCTTTTTACCAACTCTATATTACGAAGCGATTCTGTTGTTGATCCTGCAAGTGCATTGGTCTCACGGACAATATTTTTCTGAACTATTTTTATCTTTTTGCTAAGTGAGCTAATAAGTAAGCTCAGTCCGATAGCGCCGCCTACATACACCAAAGGCAAATAAGGATTTAATGAAAAGGCATAAATAATGACATATACTATGCCAATAATAGTAGGTAATAAAACACCAAAAAAAGAAGTGATGAATTTCTCGCAATCTGCCCTCACTTTCTGCAACACAGACAGGGTTTGCCCGCTGCTTTGATCTTCAAAATCCTGGTAAGGTAAGCGCAAGGCATGTCGAAGCCCATCCGTATATAATTTCGCTCCGTATTTTTGTATCACCACATTCACCACATAATCCTGAAAATTTTTAGCAATTCTTGAGACCATTGCGGCGCCAATAATATATCCTACATATTTCAATGCATGCATGAAAAAGTCCGACATGCCACGCGCTATAAGGCCTTCTTTATCTACTGAATGCGGATGGTTTACGAAAAGGTCAAGAATAATACCTGAGAACCTTGGATTTAATAAGGAGAAGAATTGATTGATAATAGCAAGCACAATTGCCAAAAAGATCAAAAGCCGGTAGGGCTTTAGATATTGCATTAATAGTTTCATATAAATGCAAATGTAAAATGATATTGCCTGACATTGCTAATAGCCACTTAATTATTTTTTATAGTTAAGTATAAAGAAGTTTCCTATTGTTGTCCCGATAGGGACAGTATATTGGTAGAAAACAGGAAAAATAATATTTCCGTCCCGTATGGGACGGTATATCCATCCAATATTTAGTATTGGCCAGACATTAGCATAGCTCCTGCTTTTCTATCTATAGGCAGGGTAAAACTATCCTCACATATATCATCAATATTCATCCAATAAGTTCTTTCATTGGCGATATGATTAATGATCTTTTCCGGCATGTTTGCCGATATAAGATAGTAGATACTTATTACTTGTGATTCGTCAAATGCCGATTGCTGAAAAAAATCGGTGGTGTAAAAATGTTTTATTACTTCTATATCTATACCCAGTTCCTCCAGCCATTCTCTTTTCAGGCAATCTATCGTTCCTTCGCCCCAATCCATACCACCGCCGGGAAATTTTATAACTTTTTGCCCTCTTATCATTTCCTCATTCACCAATATCTTCCCCTCGTTTATCCAGATACCATATACCCGTATGTTAAAACGCTTCCCCATTTAGTTAAGATTGATACCCAAAGTAAAACCAATAAATGGCTTTTGTTGGTATATCCAGTATGCCCTGTTTTTATCTAAAAGATCTCCCAAGCCTAAGGCAACATCAAAGTTTACATTTTCAATCGCCATATTTATACCCAGGCCATAAATAAGCATCGCCCCCTCATAGTCTTTTAACAAGTGTATATGTTCAGTGGTATTGGTGTCTATGGGTGTGCTCCCTATGCCCAGGAATAAGCCTGTGCTGATGCCATAATGTTTTACACTTTGTTTATAGATATTTAAGGGTGTGCGCTCATAATCTACAATATAAACATCCGACCTGTACCCTAAAAACAGGGCACCATTAAAATTGGTTAGCAATTGGTTGGGAATGCCATTTGTTGCAGGCCTGAACATTAACGGCAGCGTTATCGCATCTATATCAAAGGATGTTTTGTAAAAGGTATGCCGCGGATTGCCGTCTTTTATTTTTTTCTGCAGGCCGGTATAGATTGTCTTTTTCTTTACAAGTATGGCTGTGGAATCAGGAAATTCTATAACAGGACATACAACCAGGGTATCGTCATCCACTCTATATACATATACTTCATCCCTTGTTTTACCGATAAGGCTTGTCTTGTAAATACCATCCTTGAATTCATATTTCGAACTATTGCGAAGAACCGCACAGCTTGCGAATGCGCATAAGAAGATAAGAAAATATATAGATCTGAATATACGCACCATATATAAATATACCCTTTCCTCGCGTTTAAAACCATTTTCTTTTATAAAAATACATACTCGTTATAACAGAAATGAGTACAGATAAGCCAATTGCAACATAAAAGCCTGTAACCGTATTTTCTGTCGGAAAGCGCACATTCATGCCAAAGAAAGAAGTAACAAGGGCCGGCACGGATATGATGATAGTAATGGCCGTAAGCCTTTTTACAACAATATTCATGTTATTGTTGATGATGCTGGCGAAGGCATCCATCGTGCTGCTTAATATATTGGTATAGTTATTGGCCATTTCAAGCGCTTGAGAAAACTCTACTATCAGATCCTGCAAAAATTCTTTTTCTTCTTCATCACAATTCAGAAAATTGGTGCGTTCCATTTTCATCAGTAATAACTCGTTGGAACGGAGTGCAGTTACAAAATACACCAGGCTTTTTTGCACACGCATCAGGTATAGCAATTCTTCATTCCTGTTCGAATCATACAATTTTTGTTCCAGCAGGTTCCTTTTCTGGTTTATTTTTTTCAATACATCTATAAAGTCCATTATAACCTTCTCGAAAATTTTCAGCACCATCATATTGGGCCGACCGGGGTTACGTTTCTGAAAGGTACCGAGGTACTTATGTATAGCTTCGTTATCAAAAGA
>Ga0206930_1147_pt1 | contig 12360 bp, 8 predicted proteins | sample Alteio_BWOrgHeat_20_FD_152939 | JGI IMG/M metagenome (GOLD analysis project Ga0206930, IMG submission 152939) | Enriched cells from forest soil in Barre Woods Harvard Forest LTER site, Petersham, Massachusetts, United States -... | ecosystem: Environmental > Terrestrial > Soil > Temperate forest > O... | reverse complement strand
GCAGGCCTGGTAGGCTACGGTCTCGAAGTGGTAGAAAATGTGCCGATAGAGATTGAACCTAACCCGCATAACGAGGCTTATCTTAAAACCAAGCGCGATAAAATGGATCACACCATTTTACTGGATCACTGATCGCTGTCCTCACCCTTTTCTCCGGTATTTTGAGGCCCGTTTGCAGTGCCCGAATGAGGTGTTGTAGCAGGGAATGGCAGCGGCGTTACGAGTTTCTTTTTAGCCGGATTTTTGCTGAATATGCTTTTGAGAAATTCCGAAAACGAATCAAAATCCCTTTGATACACCAGGCCAAGCCCATTTACATATTGCGATGTCAATTGCGGATCAATAGTATTTAAGGTTGTGCCGTTTAACAACCTGTAAGAATAGCGCGCAGTAAGGTTTCCATTTTGTGTGATAAGATATTGCGCACTGAAGTCCTTTGAAAGCGTGTTGAAATTCGAATTAAAAAAGCTTGTATTGTTGTTAAACAGGTCACTGTTGGCTGTAGTAGAATACAAGCTTCCACTAAGCAAAAACCTTTCATTAAACAGGTGTAATGAAGCGCTGGCATCATTAAAAGAGCGAATATTCAAATCAAGGCTCTTTATGGCATTCGATTGTGATATTACTGTGTTGAGCTTGTTAAATGCAAACTCACTCACAGCCTCTCCTGCCGTTTGCAGGGTCTGCTGGGTGAGGTCATTGCCTCCAGTCCCTGGGGCAAACTGACGTCTTAAAATAATACTCAGCGCCTGCTGGCTGCGATTATTATAATCATTAAGGTATGTTCCAAGATCGTCTTTGATGGATGGATCGGTAGGGAAGTTAAAGTCAAAATCAATGGTCGGTTGTAACAACGATTTTGATAGCAACAGGTTAGCCTGCACCAGCACTTGCTGTGCTCCACCAGGGTAGGTAAGGCCTGCAGCTGTATAAAGGTTCTGGATTGCCGCCCGTACCTCGTAGATCGCCTTCATATTGATTTCTGCATTATTGGGGTTGCCAGTCCAACGTATGGTACCACCCTGGGTTACCTGGAAATTTTTGGTGATCACATCCTTTGCAATAAACTCAAATTTACCAGATGAGATGAGGAAATCGCCAAACATATTAAAGTCGCCAAGACTGTTTATATTTAAGTTCAGATTTTTGGCAACTCCGGTTCCCTCAAGTTTCCCATAGTCGGTGGTTATCTTTACTGTTGTCTTTTCATCAACAGTCAGATCGAAATTTAGAGAAACACCATTAAACGGTTTTACTACATTTAGTGCTTTTGCAGTGTCCTTATGACTCACATACCTTATAAAGTCATAGTCTTCGGCGGTGGTAGATGTATTAAGCGGGATGTTGAATACCGTTCCGGCTTCGGTTTGGGCCTTTATATCGATCTTCATATTATCGGTGGGCCCGCTAAAGCTGAATCTCCCGGTTCCGTAAGCTGTCCCGAAATAAACATGATTGTCCCTGAATTTGGTGTTCAGTGCCATCAGGTTTTTGGCAACAAGTACCACCTCAATATCCGGGTTCGACAAATCATTCAGATCAACCTTTCCATTGGCTGTTCCTGTACCGCCCCTGGCGTCCTTCAGCACCATATTATCAACATTAATCACGCTGTTTGCCACGCTTAATTTATGGTCAATAGTATAGGCCGTTTTTAAATAATTAACGGTTACTCCGGTATTAGCCAGGGTAATATCGCCATTCAATTTTGGGTCGGAGGGTGAGCCTGATAATTTCAGATCGGATGAGATGGTACCCTTAAGGTTTGATACCAGGTCCTTTACAAATGGTTCAAATATAATAGCTTCCGTTTGATTCATTTTGATATTAAAATCAAGCTGATCATCCGTATTTTTTCCTAATATGTAAGCACCGGCAATATTCATTGTTTCCAGCCCGCGGTTAATAATATTCATTTTGATATTGGCGTGGCTGTTATTACTGTCAAGCGAGGAGGCGATCTTTACATTGCCAATAAGGGTTTTGTTCATCACAAATGAATCGATCCCTAATTTTGCATCAACTGTGGGCGATTTGAGAATATTACTTAATAACACATCACCATTAAGCGTGCCCTTTAATTTTACATCGGCTGTTTTAACCAACTGATCAAGTGTGGTCATACTGAACTTGTCAAACTCTACCTTTAACTTATCCGCCGGATCATCCGAAACAAAACCGTTTATTCTTACCTTCTGCCCTCCGTTTGAAAGTTCAAAGCCAGATACCCGGGTCTTGCCATTAAGAAACTGTATTCTCACCTGGTCGGTAAGCCTCCAGTATTGATGCTCCAATATTACATCCGATGGCAGCAGTTTTAGCCTTGCTGTAGTATCCTGCGCAAACTGTACCAGGCCATAAAGGTCAAGCTGGTTAGTTGCGTCCTTATCAGCAAGTTTTATGTTGAAGTCCAGGCTGTCCTTCTGAAGGAAATTTGTGATGCTGATGTTTTTAATAAACAGGCTGTCTGTAAAGTTGATCTTGCTTAATGAAATATTTAGACCCAAGTACTTGTTTGTGGTGCTTTCGTCAATAATAAAATCGTGAAAAACAGTTGTGCCGTAGTTTATCGTTTTTATCAGTCCGGTAAGGGTAGCTGTTTTATCTGTTGAGTTAAATTTGCCCATAAAGGCACCCTGATCTGGTATTTTCAGATCCGGAACAAAAAACGAGAGGAATGGGTCAATATTCTTAAGCTTGAAATCAAAGGTGAAGTTCTGAGGTTTGGGTGGTACGATTTCAGTTTTTAATGAAGGGATATATTTTTTGACGATCGTTTTAAAATATGAGGGCAGGGTAGGGAGGTCATAACTGCCTTTGATACTACCATCAGCCATATCCGATTTCAGGCTGATCTCCCGGCCATCACCTACGCCGATAGCCGCCAAATAAATAGAGTCAACTGCATAATCGTGTCGTGGATCAATTATCCTTATTGGCGAAATCAAAATTTTGCCTTCCGTATTATTAAGCGTATTGCCGGCAAAATGAGTTGTTATCTTCGCGCTAAGGGTAATTGTATCACCCAATAAATTAAGCGTGTGCAGGTTGGCGTCGTTAATATCTGCACTAAAATCATAAACCGGCAGCTTCGGGTTCAGGTCGATACTTCCATTAGCATCCAGCTTAACATTTTTATCGTCAATGGTGATCCTGGCATTTGCTACCTGTTTTATGAAAGTCCCGTTTAGTGTAAGATTATTATAATTATAACCCTTAAAGCTGATGTTATTAATACTTGCATCCAATTTCTCAGCCAGGTTTTTTACATCATCGCCGCTACCGCTTACATTGGCCGTAAGCGTAGTGCGGCCAATATCACTTTGGTCTATCAGGCTCCCCAGGTCAAAATTATAGGTAGCTATCTTGCCACTGTAAGCCGGTACGCCCGCCTTATTTATTTTAAGATTGATGTCAGGATCGAAGCGCCCCAATTTAGTTTTGAACGTGCCATACGCTACAAAATCATTCTGCAAACCGGTAAACCGGCCGGTAAAATTAATATCGCCAAATTTTGCGATAACATCAGGAACCTTTGCATTGGCTTTACCCGAAAAATTACTGTACAAATAATCCAGGTCTTTCTTATTGGTGGCTATCTGCTCAAAATTCAGTTCCAGGAAGGTGTTGTTCCAATCGGGCAATCCCTTTAAATTAAAATCGCCCTTCACATAGGTAGCCTGTCCGCCGGTAATAAGTAAATTTTTAGCCCTCAGGTTGTTTACATAGCCCTTTATACGGCCATCAAGGCCCAGGTCAAATTTTACTTTCTCAAGCCCGTCAGTAAAGTAGGCTATATCTGAGGAGGATATTTGCGATGTTTTAAAATCGCCATCCATGTAAACTTTGTCATTGATATGGTCGCTAACATCATCAAATGATTTAAACTTCATCCTGAAATAGTTCTTCAGATCGGAATGGGCCGTTTGCACATGCATGTTTTGCACCATGATCTGGTTGGTATCAACCGTTGCATTCCCACTCAGGTTTTTTAAATAGAAGCCGCTCTTGTCGTGCAGGGTAAGGCGATCAATTCTACCTTTGAAAAGGTGGTTAACCAGGTCCATATTCCGTATCACTGTGCTAAAGTGCTTTACGTCGATATCATCAAAGTTAACCTGGGCCATTGCCGTGTCAATCAATTGGTTTTTGTATCTGAAATGGAAATTGTTGATAACTACCTTTTCGAAATCTATTTTCCAGGGTTTGGATGGCGTTTTGGAGGTGTCCGGCGAACTGAAGTAGTCTAAGATAAATTTAAGATTGCTGGTACTATCCTTTTGCTTTTTCAAATAGGCTGATCCATTATCCAGTTGCACCAGGCTAAGATCCAGTTCCCGTTGCTTAATACTGCTGAAAAGCGAGAACCCGCTGATGTCGACCGTTAGTTTAGGCGTACTCAGCAAAGTATCCTGCTTCCTGTCCAGCACATAAAGACTATCAAGCACCACAGCTGAAAATGGCTTAATATAAAGACCCGCAATGCTGACCTTGGTTTTTAGCGATTTTGATAACGACGCAGCAACCTTTTTTGCAGCCCAGGTTTGCACCGGCTTATATTGAAACAGCAGCAGTATTATGCTCAGCATCAACAGAATAACCAGCACAATTCCTAAGGCTATTTTAAGTAGTTTTTTAATAACTTTGTCTTTTTAACTCAATCCGCAAAAGTATAAATTCAGAAACAGATAAAGTGTTTTAGTTTCTTAACATATTAACTAAATTTTTGACTGTTTTTCCGATCGAAAGTTTATTAACCTTTGCGTTTTGGATTTTAATTTTTGAATTAATCATACGTGCCTGTAATACTCGGAATAGAATCCTCATGCGATGAAACCTCGGCCTCTGTTTGCGCCGATGGTGTAATACTAAGTAATGTCATCGCCAACCAAACCATACACGAAGCTTACGGGGGCGTAGTACCCGAACTGGCCTCACGTGTTCATCAGCAAAATATCGTCCCTGCGGTGCAGCAAGCACTACTTAACGCTAAAATTGATAAGAATGATATTGACGCCGTAGCTTTTACCCGCGGCCCTGGTTTATTGGGTTCGTTATTGGTTGGTGTATCATTTGCAAAAGCGTTTGCGCTGGCGAGAAATATCCCGCTTATCGAGATCAATCACATGCAGGCACATGTGCTGGCCCATTTTATTGACGATCCTAAGCCGGCATTTCCGTTCCTATGTCTTACGGTATCTGGCGGGCATACACAAATTGTTTTGGTGAAGGACCATTTTGATATGGAAGTGATAGGCCAAACTACTGACGATGCTGCTGGTGAGGCTTTGGATAAAACAAGTAAAGTTTTAGGCCTGCCTTATCCCGGCGGACCATTGATCGATAAATATGCCCGGCTGGGCAATCCGGATGCCTATAAATTTCCGGAACCACAAATACCCGAACTCGATTTCAGTTTTAGCGGATTAAAGACAGCTATCCTGTATTTTATACGCGATAATGTAAAACTGAACCCCAATTTTGTTGAAGATAACATCGCTGATATTTGCGCCTCGGTTGAAAAACGGGTGGTCACCATATTGCTTAACAAGCTGAAAAAGGCAGCGCTGCAATATAATATTAAGGATATCGCTTTAGCAGGTGGTGTATCAGCCAATACCGGACTTAGAAGCGGCCTGAAACAGTTGGGTGATGAAATGGGCTGGAACACCTTTATACCGAAGTTTGAATATTGCACCGATAATGCCGCCATGATCGCTATAGCGAGCTATTATAAATATCTAAAAGGCGAGTTTGTTGGCCAGGATATTGCGCCGCTGGCAAGAATGCCGTTTTAATAATGACTGAATTATTGAATTATTGAATTATTGAATGTGGTACTTATTCATACTTTTGCAAATCAATCAGTAATTCAATAATTCACTAAATCAATAATTAATTGGCTCCCACAATAATCTTTTTCTCCGTTTTTGTAATACCGCTTGTGGCTTTTTTCGTTTGGCTGATGCGCCAGGATAAACGTAAAGGTTCTACAGGCATTATAGTGCTTGCCATTATTGTTGCAGGTGCCCTGGTGTGGACATACATTAAGCGAGGTGAAAGTAAAAAAGTGAAGATTGAACAATCAGGCTCGGTAAGGCCGCATGTGGATAGTTTAAGCGATTCAACACATAAGGGTAATTAACCCTAAAAGTACCGCAGCTGATCAGCGTAATTAATAAATCACACCAATCAACAGTTCAGACAATAAAAAAGGCCATCCAAATGGAAAGCCTCTATCTATTAACTACTTATTAAAATCAGATAAAACTATTCTGTCTCCACTGGCAATTTCTCACCCGTAACCGTTTCTTTTATTTTAGCTTCCAGTTCTTCCATCAGTTCAGGATTATCCAGTATCAATTGCTTAACGGCATCGCGGCCTTGCCCTAATCTTGATTCACCATAGCTGAACCATGAACCTGCTTTTTTGATGATGTTATATTCCACACCCAGGTCGATGATCTCGCCTGATTTTGAAATACCTTCGCCAAACATAATATCAAATTCTGCTATGCGGAATGGCGGGGCTACCTTGTTCTTCACAATTTTAACCTTCACCCTGTTGCCCGATACCTCATCAGTATCCTTAATTTGTGATATGCGGCGGATATCCAAACGCACCGAAGCATAAAATTTAAGCGCGTTACCCCCGGTTGTGGTTTCAGGATTGCCAAACATTACGCCGATCTTATCGCGCAGCTGGTTGATGAAGATACAGCAGCATCCTGTTTTGCTGATGGTGCCGGTAAGCTTACGTAATGCCTGCGACATTAATCTTGCCTGTAAACCCATTTTACTGTCGCCCATTTCGCCTTCAATTTCACCTTTAGGTACTAAAGCAGCAACTGAGTCGATCACCAAAATATCAATAGCGCCAGAGCGGATCAGGTTATCAGCAATTTCTAAGGCTTGCTCACCGTTATCTGGCTGTGAGATCAATAGGTTTTCCACATCAACGCCCAATTTTTTGGCATAGAAACGGTCGAACGCATGCTCCGCATCAATAAAGGCAGCGATGCCGCCATTCTTCTGCGATTCGGCAATAGCATGGATAGCCAATGTTGTTTTACCTGATGATTCCGGGCCGTATATTTCTACCACGCGGCCTTTTGGCAATCCGCCCACGCCAAGGGCAATATCAAGACCGATGGAGCCGGTTGATATCACATCGATGGGCTCGATGGCGGTATCACCCAGTTTCATGATGGTACCTTTTCCGTATGATTTTTCTAGCTTATCTAAAGTAAGCTGTAATGCTTTTAATTTTTCTGCGCTGCTCATGCTTTAATTATTTCGGATAGCAAATGTAATTAATGGTTTTGATATTTACTAATATTTTTAGTATTTTTTATTGATTAAGTTAAATAGATGATCAAGTGGCTGTATGAATTGTGATTTAACTCGGCCAACTTAATCTAACTCAATCAAACTTAATCAACTCTCAAACACCAATCAAATATCTTTATCAACACTACGTTTCTTCAACTCCTTGCTGATGGTATTCAATTGTTTTTTCTTTTTGAGGTCTTTTGATTTTTTCACCTTTGCGGCTTCTTCCTTTAACAGGAATGCTTCGGTATGCGTACGCTCATAATACTTGCAGAACCAGCTTATCGGGCATATTTCGCATTTGGGATTGCGGGCCAGGCAAATGTATCTCCCATGTAAGATCAACCAATGATGTGCCACACCAAGGGTTTCCCGGGGCAAAAATTCTGTTAGTTGCCTTTCAGTAGCCAGAGGTGTACGAGCGTTAGTGGTTAATCCTATCCGGTTAGCTACACGAAACACGTGGGTATCCACCGCAATAGCAGGCAGATCAAATATCACCGAAGCGATCACATTAGCAGTTTTGCGCCCTACGCCAGGCATTTTTTGCAGGTCGTTCAGATCAGAAGGCACTTCGCCATGAAAAACCTCCACCAGCATTTTAGCCATGCCTATTAAATGCTTCGCCTTATTATTGGGATAACTTACACTACGGATATAAGTGAAAACCTCATCAGATGCTGATGCTGCTAATGATTCAGGTGTTGGAAAACGCTCGAACAGGGCAGGGGTAACCTGGTTGATGCGTTTATCGGTACACTGGGCCGAAAGGATCACCGCGATCAGTAATTGAAACGGGCTGGAATAGTGGAGCTCGGTAACCGGATTGGGCTGATGTTTTGAAAAATATTCTACAAAATGGCGGTAGCGTTCGGTCTTAAGCATTGTTAGTTCATAGTTGATGGTTCATAGTTCATGGCAATACACCATCAAACTAAAATCAACGGGTAAAACTAAAATATTTCGGTCGGTAAATAAAAAAGTTCATAGACTATAACCAAAATATTGGCTATGATCTATGAACAATGATCCATGAACTCAAACTAACTAACGCAGGCTTTTTGAGTAATTCAAAATATTATGTATTGTTTGCAGGCTTGGATTCTTTTTTAAGAGATCCAAATCGGTGCGCAACGAGTGATAAAACACCAACTCATCCGCTTCCAAATTCTCTGTGGCTTCTGACTCTTTCATAGCCGCTGTGTTAGAAGTTTCGTTTAAAGTAGTTGTAGTAGAGGTTTCTTCCATACGCTTTCTTCTCTTCCTTTTAAATTAATGTTTATAATTTTTGGTTTTTATACTACTGATAACGAACTCTTAATGATAATATTTTATCGAAGATGAAATTTAGATGAAATTTTTCACTAATCCAAATTTACCCGTTATCGCAGTATCAAACACGGGTATTTAACGTAGAAAAGGCCATAAAGATTATATCAGTATAACCTTTATGGCCTTAAAATCTTTAAGCGCCTCTGCTACATGCTATTAATCAGCCCTTTCGGCTGAGGCATATCGCACAGTTGACTCACCCGGTCTTTGCTTCGCTCGACCACCCTCTCTTCGCCAAAGGCGCAAAGAGGGTAACAAAAAATAAAAAAACTCCCTCTTTGCGTAGCAGAGAGGGGTGACAAGCGTAGTCCCGATAGCTATCGGGATCAGGGTGAGTCGACTAATTTTTTAAACTCATCTCTTTACCCTGCATCATTTTGCGCAGGTTGTTCAAAGCGTAGCGCATACGGCCAAGGGCAGTATTGATGCTCACATCAGTAACATCGGCTATTTCCTTGAAGCTCATATCACCAAAGTGACGCATGATCAGCACTTCCTTCTGTTCAGCTGGTAACAACTGGATCAAAACTTTAAGATCCTTATGGGTTTGTTCCCGCACCATGCGGTCTTCTGTACTTTCGTCATAATTGCCAAGCACTTCAAAAATATCAAAGTCATCACCATTACTTACCAATGGGGTTCGCTTTTCGCGCCTGAAATGGTCTATAACCAAGTTATGGGCTATCCTGGTTACCCAGGGTAAAAACTTTCCTTCTTCATTATACTTACCTGCACGCAAAGTATTGATCACTTTTATAAAAGTATCCTGAAAGATATCTTCAGCAAGATATTCGTCCTTTACAAGTAAATAAATTGAAGTGTAAATTTTTGATTGGTAACGGCGTATCAGTTCTACAAGCCCCGCTTCTTCGCCCGCGATATACAGATGGATTAGATCCTGATCACTTTTCAATTGAAAATCCATAGACTACTACTTTAAACTAAAATTTTAAATCGTGAAATTGATAAAGTAGAGTTTTTGATCTATAGGGGCTCCTCTGTTAATTTATTGTTACCTCAAATAAAACCATTTTCGAGGGAAAAAACAAATAATATTTTTGACTTAGCTTCAAAATAAAGGTTAAATAGTGATTTTTAACATTTTTTAACAATTCAATTGGGCTATTAAAGCGTTATCAATGGTTAGCCCGGCTTACCCTAAAACTATTACAATCAGTCAACTAAATCATTTGGAAGTTGCTAAATATTTTAGGATTTTTGCAATCCGGAAGATAGTCCATGGTCAATAGACCATAGTCCATAGCATTTGCATAAATTACTATGGTCCATGGACTATCGACCATCGACAAAAAAATCTATGAGCATAGAAACAGAAAAGGATCCTCAACATTACATTATTATCAAGGGTGCAAGGGTACACAACCTCAAGAATATGGATGTGGCCATCCCCAAAAATAAGCTGGTGGTCATTACGGGCATGTCGGGCTCGGGCAAGTCGTCCCTGGCATTTGATACCTTGTATGCCGAGGGCCAGCGCCGTTATGTGGAGAGCCTTTCGAGCTATGCCCGCCAGTTTTTAGGGCGAATGAACAAGCCCGAGGTGGATTACATTAAAGGCATAGCCCCGGCAATTGCCATTGAACAAAAGGTGATCACCTCCAACCCACGCTCAACGGTTGGTACATCAACAGAAATATACGATTACCTGAAACTACTTTTCTCGCGTATTGGCAAAACCATTTCGCCGGTATCAGGGCAGATCGTTAAAAAAGATACGGTGACCGATGTAGTCAATTTTATTACGGCTATGCCGGATGAAACAAAGGTAACCATTTTATGCCCGCTTTACCCGCACAATAACCGCAGCCTGAAAGAGGAGCTTGCCGTACTGCTGCAAAAAGGTTTTGTAAGGGTTGAATACGAGGAGAAGATATCACGTATTGAGGACCTGCTTGCCGATGAGTCGGTAGATGAGGGGTCTATGAAGATCAAGCTGAAAGCCGATAGCAAAAAGGCAAGCAATACTGACGACTCACCGCTCACTACGCACTATTCACAGGTTAAGATCGTTATCGACCGCATCACCAAAAATGAAACAGACGAAACGATAAGCCGCTTAGGGGACTCTGTTCAAACCGCGTTCTTTGAAGGTAAGGGCGATTGCTATGTCCGGTACAAACAACCCGACGCTGACACTGAAACCGAGCGCTTCTTCTGCGACCGCTTTGAGCTCGACGGTATCAGTTTTGAAGAGCCTACGCCAAACTTCTTCAGCTTTAATAATCCTTATGGGGCCTGTAAACGCTGCGAGGGTTATGGTAAGATCATCGGCATAGATGAGGACCTGGTGATCCCCGATAAAAGCAAAACCATTTACGAAGGTGCCATAGCTCCATGGCGCGGTGAAAAAATGCGCGATTGGAACGATATGCTCATCAAGAACGCCCTCAAATTCGACTTCCCCATACATCGTCAGTATAACGACCTCACAGAAGCTCAGCAACGCTTGCTGTGGACTGGCAACAGTTATTTCCGTGGCTTAGACGCATTTTTTAAAGAGCTGGAAGAGCAGACTTACAAGATACAATACCGGGTAATGCTGTCGCGCTATCGTGGTAAAACTACCTGTCCCGAGTGCAAGGGTAGTCGTTTGCGGCAGGATGCTTCCTATGTTAAAATAGCAGGCAAGTCTATTACCGATGTAGTGTTGATGCCATTAGATAAGGCGCTCGAGTTTTTCTCAAGTATCGAGCTAAATGAGCAGGATCAAAAAATAGGCAAACGACTGTTAATGGAAATCACCAACCGGCTTGTTTTCTTAAACAATGTCGGTCTGAGTTACCTCACTTTAAACCGCTTGTCGCCACCCGATAGGGTATTGGACGATTGCCCCAGCTGCACATACCCCAAACCCACATCAACCAAAGGTTTTATCTTGCTGATGATCTTGGGCTCTTTGGCAAAAAACTCGAGGGCCTCGTCGATGGTCATGCTCAATACATCGGATACGTTTTTATCGTTGTAGGTTATATCGAGGATGTGCTGCTTGAAGCGCTTGCCGCCGCAGGTTTCGCAAGTGAGAAAGATATCGGCCATAAACTGCATCTCTATCTTCACTTCGCCCTCACCCTGGCAAACGTCGCAACGCCCACCCTCCACATTAAATGAAAACGCGGATGGCTTTAATCCCGAAGCTTTGGCAGCAGGCTGTGCGGCATATAGGTTGCGTATCTCGTCCCAGGCCTTTACATAGGTAACCGGGTTGGAGCGCGATGAACGGCCTATGGGGTTTTGATCTACCAGTTCAACCTGTTCAATTTTTTGATAATCGCCGTCAATGGCGTCGTACGAGCCGGTTTGTTCGCCGGTATAGTTGCCCAATGCCTTTTGCAAAGCCGGTGCCAGTATCCGTTTCACCAAACTTGTTTTACCTGAGCCGGATACACCTGTAACCACCGTTAAAACGCCCAGTGGGAACTTCACGTTCACATGCTTCAGGTTATTTTCACGACCGCCTTTTATGCCGATGTAATCGTTCCATTTGCGGCGGGTAGTTGGTATGTCGATCTGCTCTTTGCGTGCAAGGTAGCGCCCGGTAAGACTGTTATCATCCTGGATAATCTCGTCATACGTGCCGGAGAAGATCAGTTCGCCGCCATGCGTACCGGCAGCCGGGCCGATATCAATAATATGATCGGCTGCTTGCATGATCTCTTCTTCGTGCTCAACCACCAA
>Ga0206930_1143_pt1 | contig 12544 bp, 13 predicted proteins | sample Alteio_BWOrgHeat_20_FD_152939 | JGI IMG/M metagenome (GOLD analysis project Ga0206930, IMG submission 152939) | Enriched cells from forest soil in Barre Woods Harvard Forest LTER site, Petersham, Massachusetts, United States -... | ecosystem: Environmental > Terrestrial > Soil > Temperate forest >... | reverse complement strand
CCGTGGTTACTGCTACTACATTACCAAGCCCAATCATCCCGCCAACTGAGGCAAAATACAACCGAAATGGTGAAAGTCCACGTGAACGAGTATCTTCACTTGAAGCATAGATTTGAGCAATGTTGTTTTTGAAGTGAGAAAGAGCTCTAAATTGATAAAACTTGCTTTTAGCGGTGAAGAATATACCACTTAACAGTACGATATAAATACCGATATAACTCCAGTAAAAATTATCTATTTTTACTAAATAATCTAACATGTATTCTACAAACATTATCGCACCGAACAAATAAATTAAAAAAAGAAAGATATTATAGGTTGGTTCTAATTAATCAATATAAAAGTGGGGTAAAATACATTGACTCTACGTAAATTGTCAATACTATAAATACTAGACTACTTATAAATGGGGTATAAACTATGAGCTTTGGAACAATTATAGCTGAAACCGTGCTTGGCGCCACTCATGAGACGTTCGTAATTTTTCTTGTTACTATTTGCTACCTTAACTGGTCAAAGCCTATCTTTGCTAAGGCATTGTATTTGCTGCTTTTTAGCATGGTATTCAATACGTTCCTCAAATCTATTTGGCAAATACCACTCGATCCTGCATTAAATATAGAGGGTTGGGCTTTCCCAAGCGGGCATATGCAGAATTCCACCGCATTTTGGGGTTGGATCGCTTATGAATTAAAAAACAAAAAAGCCAATATTGCTATTTGTTCCTTACTTGGCGCTATTGGAGTTTCTCTTATTTACATGGGTTGGCATAATCCGCATGATATTGCTGCAGGGACTTTATTTGGTATATTTTCCATTATTTTGTACCGATTATTTCTATCTAAAATTGAGGCCAAAGATCAACCTCTAACGGGATTTATGCTAGTCGGCTGTTCATTATTATTAATCAGCTTGACCCGCGGATCATTCTTACATTTATGGCTCGCTTTTGGTGCACTAATTGGATTTACCTTCGGGTGGCTAACTAATCAAAAATATATTAAGCTTAAAGCGGGTGAATATAGGCTTCATAAAACTATTATGGCATTTTTTGGAATTGGGGTAATTTACTTTACCGCCCATCATTATAAGCATGCTCTGCCTTCAACCTATTTAACCTTAATAACGTTCTTTGCTATTGCCTTTTGGGTTAGTTTTATGGCTGAAGCTATCGTACAAAAAGCTATGGAGCTGAAGAAGATTTAATGGGTTGGTTCAATGATATAACCTGGATGATGGCTATAAGAGAGCCTTATTTGACCGAAATATTTAGCTATTTTCCTCTTCTTGTAAAATCTTATGTATTAATTACTATAGTGGCTGTTGGCTTCTGGAATAGTGAAAATAAGGCTTTTTGGCGCGATCTAACCATATTGGTTTGCTTATCTGTATTTCTTAATTTCTATCTAAAACAGTATTTTGCTCATATACGCCCCCCGAAAGAGTTTTTTCTAATTGGCATGAAACTTTCGTCTTATAGCTTTCCAAGCGGGGATGCACAAATTGGCATGGTCTTTTGGTACCCGTTATTTCGCCATTTATTTGGTACAAAAGGCAAGATTCTTGGCGTTTCAGTTGTTGGCCTAATCGCGTTATCCAGGATTTATTTAGGAGTACATTATCCTAAAGATGTGTTATTTGGCATAGCTATAAGTTGTTTAGTACTATATTTCTATTCAAAATTTAATAACAGCCGATTATACCAATACTTAACCGCCAACCCATTAACAGCCTCCGGACTTCTAGCGGTTTTATTAGCTGCTTACCCTCTTGTTATCCATACAACTACCGGCTGGTCACTCTATGCTATGGCGGCAAGTATGTTAATTGGAATAAATATATCCGGGGTGATTAAGGGGCTTACAAAAATCAAGTTTATAACTCCAGCCACAATTGAACAAAAAATTGGCCTCAGCTTAGCCGGGTTGGTATCTGTGTTGTTTATTTATTTTAGCGAGCGAAGTTTTCAATCGGAGAATAGCTATTCAATCAGTTTCATCTCTATAAGCTATTTTATCATTGCCTTGACAATATTTTTCCTAGTGCCTTATTTTTATAGCTGGCACCAAAAATTACTGGATAATCCCAGAAAAAACTAGAAACCCATTCCACTTGATTGGACATTTTCTGATACGCCCCTTGTCCATGCACCAGCCACAGGGGAAAGGTTTGTATCACTGTCAACCTTCTCAGGCTGTAAGATAACACTAATCTCTTCTTTATAATCTTCAATTTCAATTTCTACCTCGGGCTTTGCAACATCCTGCTCCGTTGTACTCATATCAACATCCTCAAGATTTTCATATTGCTTTCTATTACAGCATTTACATATCTTATTAAATTTTGCAGTTAACCAGTCTGTAGCTCTAAATGTAAAACTTGAGCTTAGTATCATACAAATTACCGCATTGATAGAAGTGGCGCATATAGCTAAACCTAGTATGGTATTTGGGGTAAAAAATGGATCTTTATTTTGAATGGCCTTATCGCCAGTCGACTCTATATCTTGCCATCCACTAACGGCTTGATAAATTGTGTAGCCTATTGGCGGAATTAAAAGCAAACACTGGGCAATAGCCCTTAATATAATTGGCTTTCCATCCTGTTTTTTTTCTTGAGGAGAGGTTTTGGTACAGCAGTTTCCCATTGTACGAACCACCTCATCCAACTTATATAATATGTAATTATCTGCATAAACCATACCCATCATTAATAGATTATTTAACATCGGTGTAATTAAGGCAAAATAACTAATATTAGAGTTTGAGCTTTTTACTGCAAGAAGATCCACGAATGCATTTACTATGACGCTTAAAGCTATTCCAATTATAGTTAATTTACTTCGTTTAAGCGGAATATCAAGCTCTATGCTTATCAACTTTTCACCGCTCTTAAGTGAGATTTTTTTAGATTTATCTGGGAGCCTTATAATATAATTCTTTTCGATATTGTTACTTATATAGGCTTCTAATACTACCTTTAAATGATCAGTCTCTATGTTATTGATTAGAGGCAGGTTTTCTGCTGGCACTGATTTCATTAATTCTTTATATTCCTCAATGAAATCTTTCCTTAAATCAGGAGAATAGAGGCTTTGAGGAAAATTATCGTCTGAATATTTTATTTTTATTTGATAAGTTAATGATGTCATTAGTTAACCTCGGTTTGATGTAAGTCGCGACTAAATTGTACAAATCTGGTTTTCAATGGAACAAAATTATCCTTTTAAATATTATTACTCTTTATCACCGATGAAATCTCTATTTCCGTTATGGTTCCTTGGCGAATTATCTTTATTTCTTTACCGGTCAAATCTACTACCGTAGAACTCATTTTAAGTAAAGAATTTCCTGCATCTATTATAAAATCTATTTTACCCTCTAATTGCTCTTCTACTTGCTGTGCGTTTATAGCCTCCTTAGACCCAGAAATATTGGCACTAGTGGCAATAATCGGCTTACCTACCGCTTTTATTATAGCAAGTGCAATAGGATGATCCGGCACCCGAACCCCGATAGTATTATCAGTTCCTACTAAGCTAGAAACGCAGCTCTCTAGTTTTTTATTTAATATAATCGTCAAGGGGCCCGGCGCAAATTTATCTAGCAGTAGTTTGGCAGTAGGGATAACTTCTGCCACTTCTTCAATTTGACCAATATCCGCAACAAGCAATGATAATGGTTTATTAAAATCTCGTCCCTTTATTTGGTATATTAGTCTAATCGCTTGATCGTTATCACTACTACAGGCTAGCGCATAAACAGTTTCAGTAGGAAAACAAACCACACCGCCTGATTTAATAATTTCAGCCGCTTTGTTTATTACATCTTTGTTTACATTGTTAATTTGCATATAATCTTATATAATGTTTTAATAACTAATACTATAAATGGGGAAAAAATGATACCAAAAATTATAACTATTGCCCAGCAAAAAGGCGGCGCAGGGAAGTCCACTATCGCGGCTCATTTAGCCGTGGCTTTTAGCCAAAAAGGCAAGCGGGTAGCGGCAATTGATATCGATCCTCAACAAAGCTTAAGCATGTGGTATTCAATCCGTGAAGAGAGATTTGGCCAAGGGTACACCGGGCTGGATTTTGTTTCTGCAACCGGTTGGCGAGTAAATAGCGAAATCAATCGTTTAAAATCTGACCACGATATTATCATTATTGACAGCCCCCCTCATATGGAAACTGAAACGAAAACCGCCATACGCACGGCTGATTTGGTGATCATTCCAATGCAGCCCAGCCCAACAGATTTATGGGCATCAAAAGCAACTATCGAATTGGCTAAAAAAGAAAGAAAAGAGGTAGCTATTTTGCTCAACAGAATTGCTCATAATTCAAAATTGGCTAAAGATATTACTGCTGGCCTGCCACATTTATTAAAAGGCACTCTTGGTAACCGGGTAGCATTTGCTACTTGCTTTTTAGAGGGGAGATGCGTGACCGAAACTGAGCCCTCCGGCCTAGCTGCTAGGGAAGTCAAAGCCATAGTAGATGAGATTGGTAAGATGATCTTCGCTAAAGCGCCAGCAGCTGCTAAAAAACTCCAGGATGCTTAAATTATAGTTCATATCTCAAACCCACCATAATCGAATGTGTTCTAATTTTAGTTTTACTACGAGACACCGGAAAAATATCCCCATTAACTACGTAATCAACTTTACCTGATTTGAAATGACCTAAATTAGTGTAACTATATTCAAGAGATAATTTAACCTTATCATTTAATTTAAATAGACTCCCCGCTGTTAATTTCCAGGCCAAATCATTATGGACTCCACCTTTACGGGTGAAATTATATTCGCCATCAATATAATGTGGATTATTAGAAATCGTATTTCTTGACCAACCAATACCCGCCCCAACATAAGGAATAATGAAGCTAGTTTTATCTAAAAGAAAATAATACCCATTCGTCGTAATAGTCACATTTCTAAATTTTGAACTATTAATCTTAGTTAGAGTTGGGTCTATATCATAAGGCCCAACAAATTTATAACCAAACTTAGGGTTGTAAGTTAATGATAGATCAAAAGCAACCTGATCTATAGGCATTATGCCAACTGCTAAAGAAAAAGAAGCAGATTTGCTAAGCTTTCCCCCTTTAAACTCCTGGCTAAATTTATTAGCCCTATATGCACCACCCGCTTTGAAATCGATATAATATTTAGGATCGGCCCTTGCTTGGGTGGCCAAGAATAATGCAAATAACATCAATAGGATAAACTGCATAGTTGCTTTTTTCATAATCCCCCCAATTTTAATCAAGATTCATGAGGCTGTGCATCAAGACTGACTGCCCCCATAGCATTGACTGTATAACTCGTGGTACTCTGTTGCGAAACAAGGGAACCAGCACTCTCAGTATAAGGTGTTGACTCAACCACTCTTCTTAACACCTGTTGAGCTTGAGCTGCATCTACATCAGGATTGGCGTTTATGAACCCCGCCGCTTGTATAACCCTACTACCTGTTACACTATCAACTTTAGATTCAGCAAGAGTACTAATATGGTGCCGCTGATGGAGTTCAGCCGTAGGTAAGGCTGAATCTGGCGATAAATTTGAAGCAGCTGGAGGACTAATCTGAGCAACACTTTGTTCTATGTCGTGCCCCGACTCAGGGATATCTACTTTAACTGCCGGTACGCCAGCAAGCCATTTCTTTGACGCTTGTACAGCTCTATAACCTATAAATATGGTTAAACCGCTAATTGCTACTATTCCAACCCCTTTAACTGCCCATCCATAGTCATTAAAAAATGTAGTAACATAACTATCTTCTTTACTATCGGCTACTCGACTATCTTCTTTTTTGTCAACGATATCGATTGGGCCTCTTTCTTGGATAACGGTAACCTGAGGTTGTGTATTTTGCGCTATAACTTCCTGTTGCCCTGGAACCCCTGGCTCAATAACAACCTTTTCTGCCTCTCTCGTTTTTTTTGAGTAACCACCTTTATTATATTCACCTGTCATTTTTTTACCCTCCAAAAAACTAATCAACCTTTAATTTTGCCGATATGTATATTCAACAACTTGTGATATAAAATTAAAATAATTAATGCTTAATTCGTTGTAAAAATATAATAAATTAAATTAATGGGGGGGTTCTCAGTAGACTCTTAATCTATCACCTGCTGCCTAAACAGATAATATAATCCACAAGCACCCGTAGCCAATACGTTTATATATAATAATGGCGTAAGTATAGGAAACCTAGCAATGAGATAATTGAAGAAGAAATAGACTACAATTAATGCAGCCGCTAACATAGCATGGGATAAGATTCGCTTATTTTGCCCTTTGCGGTTAAACTCTGGTGGATAAACCGCAAGTAGTGCAATAATTGTCAAAATGAAATTATATAATGGCCACGTAAGACGTTGATGTCCTTCAGCTTTAAATTTACTTACCACATTATCCGGCATATCTTTAGGATATAATAATTCAGGTAGAAATCTTTCTTGTAGTTCCTTGCTTCTGCCTTCATTATTAGTAAATTCAAGTGATAAATCATATTTGAAATTATCAAAATATAATATTGCCAACTGCCCTTCATTATTGATCTCTTGTCTATTACCATTAATCAGCTCTAGATTAGTTGAAGTTCCAGTTTTTATAAATCTGCCCTTGCTAGCCATCATAGTGATTGGGCGCGCTGCATTTCTATGGTCATAGACCAAAATGTTTTTTAACGTTTTATCAGGTAAATATTCCTCGATATAAATTGTTAGGCCTTTAATCTTGGTATTAAACACTCCCTCCTCTAATAAAACCGAAGCATAATTATCACGATAAAACACAACTTGATCTTTAAATTCTTTGTAAGAAACTGGCAATAGATAGAGAGAGGTGAAATAACCAAGTAAGGTAGTAAAAATAGCGATAATAATCGCGGGCTTTGACAAAGAAAATCTGCTGAGTCCAGCATTTTTTAATACTACCAATTCGCTATCTAATATTAGCTTATTATAGGTATATAGCACCGAAATGAAAGTAGAAATTGGCAAGATTATTATTAGAAGTGATGGGGTAATAAGCAGCGTAAGTTTTAGAAAAATCCAAAACCCTGCGCCACTATTTACTACCAGCGAAATATATCTCAGTGACTGACTCAGACAAATAATTGCCGTCAGAGTTACCGTACTGAGTATAACCGGGAGTAGAAGGTTTTTAGTAATATATTTGATATAGTTTTTCACTAGTAATTCTATTCCATGCGATGTCCACCATTGATCGATAAAGTCTCTCCGGTAATAAAACCAGCATGTTCACAGGCTAAAAATAATACTGCTCTAGCGATTTCTTTAGGCTCGCCAAGTCTGCCTACTGGAATTTGCTTAATTATTTCATTTAGCACATCTGGATGTACCGCGCCAACCATCTCAGTTCTAATATAACCAGGCGCTATTGCATTGACTGTAATGCCTTTAGAAGAGGTCTCCCGCGCAAGCGCCTTAGTAAAACCTAGAATTCCGGCTTTAGCTGCTGAGTAATTTGTTTGGCCTATTTGCCCAGCCAGACCATTAATGGAACTGATACTAATGATGCGGCCAAAATTCTTCTCACGCATTTGCTTAATAGTAGCATGAGCCATATTAAAGCAAGAGGTAAGGTTGGTATTAATTACTTCATTCCAATGTTTATGGCTAGCTTTATGCATCATACCATCACGGGTAATTCCTGCATTATTGATTAATATATCCACCGAACAACCAAAATCATCTTCTATTTTTTTAACAGCGTCGGTACATGAATCAAAATCAGACACATCCCATTGATATGATTTAATCCCACTTTTTTCTTCAAAACGTTTGGCATTAGTATTATTAACAGTATAATTCGCCACCACCTTATACCCAGCCTCATTAAGAGCAAGTGATATTGATTCCCCAATCCCTCTTGTTCCACCAGTTACTATTGCTAAACGCGACATATTATCTCCATATTATTAAAATTAATTACGCTCAACGCATAAAGCTAAACCCATTCCACCACCAATACAGAGCGTAGCTATTGCTTTTTTGGCATTTCGCCTCTGCATTTCATAAAGTAATGTCACGAGTATCCTTGTTCCCGATGCGCCAATAGGATGCCCAAGAGCAATGGCACCACCATTAACATTTACTTTGGTTAAGTCCCAACCAAGACCCTTATTTACTGCAACTGATTGTGCGGCGAAGGCTTCATTTGCTTCTATTAAATCCAGCTCACCCATATTCCAATTAGCTTTAGCTAATGCTTTTTGGACCGCAGTAATCGGCGCGACACCCATAATCTGCGGATCAACTCCGCTAACTGCCCATGAAACAATTCTAGCCAAGGGCTTACGACCAAGCTTATCTGCTGTTTCTTTAGCCATAATAAGACATGCTGCCGCCCCATCATTAATACCAGAAGCATTACCGGCAGTAACCGTACCTTCTTTATCAAAAGCCGGTCTTAATTTGCCGAGTATTTCCATTGTAGTACCGGGTTTAATAAACTCATCGCTATCTACTATGTGAGAACTTTTTTTTGTCGTTATAGTAACCGGTAAAATTTCATCTTTGAATTTACCTTCTTTTTGAGCTTTTTCAGCTTTATTTTGGGAATGAAATGATAACTCATCCTGCTCTTGTCTTGTGATATTAAATTTTTTGGCAACATTCTCGGCTGTTATTCCCATGGGGTAATTGTAAAACGCATCACTAAGTCCATCCCTCAGCATCATATCTATCATGGTTACATCGCCTGATTTTATCCCCGTACGCAAGAAAAGCGCATGTTGCGCTAGGCTCATATTTTCTTGCCCACCCGCTATCATGATGTTACTATCTCCCACCATAATTGATTGCGCAGCCAGAATCACACTTTTAAGCCCCGAGCCACAAACTTTACCAACTGTCCAGGCTGGAACTTCTACCGGTAATCCAGCTAAAATAGATGCTTGCCTAGCAGGATTTTGTCCGCTACCACCGGTAAGAACTTGTCCCATAATTACTTCTGAAATCTCACCTGGGTTAATACCATTACGCTCAATCAAAGCTTTTATCACTTCTTTTCCTAAATCAGGCGCACTAACTGTGCTAAGTGATCCATTAAAATTCCCTACAGAAGTACGGATAGCATCGACAATAACAATTTCTTTTTGGCTCATATTTTATTCCTAATTCAAGTTAGTCAGAAAGTTATAATATAGTAAGTTAGTAAATAGAAAGTAAAAATGTAAGAATATTTTACTTTTTTTCAAAAGCTTATGTGCGACGCAACAATAGCCATTTTTTTAGAACAAACCACAAATGCAATTTTGCACCACTGCCTATTATCATACCAACATGGCCAGCCTCAATTTTAATCACTTGTCTATTTGGCAAAGCCTTGGCCAAGGCTATAGTTGAAGCAGGAGGTGCGATTCTATCATTGGTCGGAATTACAACCAGGCAAGGAAGCTTGCATTTTGTTGGATCAATTGACCAAGCTCCAGAATCTGCAATATGTTTTTGATAAATTTCTTGCATTAATTTTTTGCTAACCGAAATCCCATCACTCACCCATCTTTCCACCGCAACAAAATTTTTTGCCTGAGAACACTTAGGATCAAGCTCAGAAAAAGTAATAAATTTATTAAACACGCGCGGAAAATCCTGGAGGTAAAATAAGTTCTTGATAGAAGCTGCAGGTACTTTATCAAACTGCACCAATATATTTGCCAAACTAGGATGTTGAAACTTAAAATTAAGCTGCGTGAAATCCCACGGGGTTGCAAGTAAAGCAATACGCTCAATTTTATCATTTAACAAGGTAGCACTATGAATAGCTAGTATCCCTCCCAAACAATAACCTACTAATATTATTTTTTTATTATATAGACTATATAAATGGTTGATAGCATGACACAATCTGTTATGAACATAGTCATCAAACCCAAAATCAAGCTCTTCTTCGCATGGCTCGCCCCAATCTAGTAGATTTATATTCAACCGTTCTTTTGCCAAATAACGAAGCATGCTTTTACTGCGACTTAAGTCTAATATATATGATTTATTGATTAGTGATGGTACAAATAAAACCACAGGCACATTATCGCAATGCTTATATTGCAACATCCTAGCCGAACCTTCTTGCCAAATAGTTTGAGGTTCTGACAATTCTCTTTGATAAGTATGTTGCTGAAATTTGGTAAACCCTAAGAAGAATTTTTGCCAATTAGTAATATCTTTTAGCGCATTCTCCCCGACATAAAGATTAGATAGGTGTTTTTTGAAATTTTCTTCAAAATTAGCAAAATTACCTTTTATTATTTGTTCAAATATTGGATCAATAGTATTATTCATAATAAATTTATAACAGCAACGGAACTATATGGAAATTATTTTATTGCAAGCACTTACTGATAATTATATTTACCTAATTGCAAATAAGGATTTAGCTATCGTAATCGATCCTTCAGAAGCAAAGCCAGTTCTTGATTATCTAGCACAACATAACCTAAAGCTTACTCATATTTTAAATACCCATCATCATAATGATCATACTGGCGGTAATCTGGAACTAAAAGAAAAAACTGGGGCAATCGTAATTGGCAGCACCTATGACCAGCACCGGATAAATGGTATTTCTATTGCCTTAAAAGATAATGACCATTTTCAAATAGATGGGTTAGAATTTGTGGTAATGTTTGTTCCAGGCCATACTAGCGGACATATTGCTTTTTATTTTCCAAAACTTAAGAGTCTGTTTTGTGGTGATACTCTGTTTTCACTGGGATGTGGGCGTTTATTTGAAGGAACGGCACACCAGATGTATAACAGCTTAGATAGAATAAAATCATTACCATTGGATACTTTGATTTACTGCGGTCATGAATATACTCTAAATAATGCAAAGTTCGCTATTACTATAGAACCTGGAAATCATGAGCTAATTGCTAAATTAGAAGATGTGAGATTAGCACGAAAAAATAACCAGCCAACAATTCCTGCAATTCTTGAGGATGAGCTTAAGACTAACCCATTCTTAAGGACGGAATCAATAGAAATTCGCCGGAATTTACAAATGGTTAAGGCAAGTGATGTCGAAGTATTTGCAGAAATCAGGAATCGGAAAAACAAATTTTAAAATGGTGGGCCTGGATGGAGTTGAACCATCGACCTCACGCTTATCAGGCGTGCGCTCTAACCACCTGAGCTACAGGCCCATTTAATGGGAAAAGCCCATGAAACGGAGTGGCTTATTGTCTAAACAACCACACGCCAGTTGTCAAGCTTTATTGTAATTTACACAAGTAGCAGCTTATAATAACTTATTTTGATCAGACGGGTGATTGGACAAAAGGTAGTCAGCTTCACCTTTAGCTTTCATAGGCATCGATACAGCCGGATTATAGCTATCTATAACTCCCTTACGTCCTATAGTGCTCCAAGAAACAAATATGACCAAAATCAGGAAAAAAGATATAGCCAAGGCAGCTTTACCCGGTTTATTATCATCCATGTATGGCTCTGGCATATTCAGGTCAGCAAGTTCGATATGGCAGGCTTTGAGTTGGGAAATTATTGCTTGGCCATTTAAACCTAGGAAATCAGCATAAATTTTAAGATATCCCAGCATATATACTGGCGATGGCATGTCTGATGAATCAGAATCTTCCTCGATAGCTGACAAGTATTTGGTACGAATTCGTAGAATTTCAGATACCTGATCGAGATCCAAGCCAGTTCGTTGCCTCTTCTCTTTAAGTAATGTACTTATACTTTTACTCACTATTTTATGCCCTTCGCTATAAAAAGAGTTCTAAAAGTTGTGCTAGAACACACGCTAATAATAATATAAAAAAAGTAACTTTACAATATATTTATTAATGAACTCACCCTTTTAGTCGCCACTATAATCATTGAGGTGTCTAATGTCTCTTGCAATAGTAAATCATTAATGAAATTATCATAACGTTCTATTTGCATTTTATTCTTTTTGCTCCATTCGGCTATTGGATTTTTACCTTTTGCAACAAATTTTATAATTGCAGCAGTTAGATTTCTTTGCTGATCATAAAGATCGTCTTTTATGGATTTAAGCGACAAGCGCTCCCAGTAAGAATCGATATTAATTTTATCAATGCAGCCACGAAGCCGATCTAGATTCAACCTTGAGCCTATTTCAAAATAAATTTTTGCCACATTTTTAATTGGCAAATTATTTTTACTAGCAACAGATACAATATCACATGAAGAAGACATAACACCAATACAAGCCATTTTTTTTGCTAACTCTGCAGGTATAGACATCGCATTATATTTTGCTAACTTCTCTTGGAAAAGATCTTTCATCCCACCTACTAATGCAAACTCTAAATTCAACATTAACTCCTTAATCGCTGGGTTATAAAGATTCACCATTTCAGCCGTATCTAAATCGTTTGAAATATTGCGCAAAAACCAGAATATGCATCTTTGCATTAACTTGTTGATCTGAGTAAATAAATCCACTTGCGCTACAATATCTATCTTACCATCAAGCTTTTCAATTTCTGACCATAAAGTTCTTAGCTCAAAAG
>Ga0206930_1142_pt1 | contig 12602 bp, 8 predicted proteins | sample Alteio_BWOrgHeat_20_FD_152939 | JGI IMG/M metagenome (GOLD analysis project Ga0206930, IMG submission 152939) | Enriched cells from forest soil in Barre Woods Harvard Forest LTER site, Petersham, Massachusetts, United States -... | ecosystem: Environmental > Terrestrial > Soil > Temperate forest > O... | reverse complement strand
CAATTGGATAGAGCATCTGACTACGGATCAGAAGGTTAGGGGTTCGACTCCCTTCAAGTGCACCATAAAAGATTAAGTCGGATATTATCCGGCTGAATAGCATAAGTAGCTCAATTGGATAGAGCATCTGACTACGGATCAGAAGGTTAGGGGTTCGACTCCCTTCAAGTGCACAAATTTAGGCCTTTCTGTATGTACCGAAGGGCCTTTTAAATTTCAACAGTAATCTATGCTAAACTTAGTTCTGTTTGGTCCACCGGGAGCCGGTAAGGGTACACAATCACACAAACTTATTGAAAAATATGGTTTGATCCACCTTTCAACCGGTGATCTGTTGCGGAGCGAAATAGCACAGGGAACCACCTTGGGTATGGAAGCAAAAAAGTTGATGGATGAAGGTATTCTTGTGCCGGATGCTGTGGTTATCGGTATGATAAGCAATAAACTTGATTCTAATAAGGATGCCAGGGGCTTTATTTTTGATGGGTTCCCGCGCACAGTGGCACAGGCTGAGGCTTTGGACGATTTGCTAAGCAGCAAGGGCGTTAATATATCATCCATGATAGCGCTCGAAGTTGACGATGTGGAGCTGGAGCGCCGTTTACTATTGCGTGGCAGGGATTCCGGTCGCTCTGATGATGCTAATCCCGAAGTGATCCGGAAAAGGATAAAAGAATATAATGACAAGACAGCCCCAGTTGCGGAATTCTATAAAAACCAAAAGAAATTTGCAAGCGTTAACGGTATCGGATCAAAGGATGAAATATTTGAATTGATTATAGCTATAGTAGAAGCGCTTTAATTTTTATAGTCCGAAAGTCGGTAAGACCGTAAGTCCGAAAGACTATTTCGGGGTATACGAATATATTATAATAACAAATCAAATCTTCCGGACTTTTCTGACTTCCGGACTTTCCGACTAAAAACAAATCAAATGTCCCAGGGTTCCAATTTTGTTGATTATGTGAAGATATGCTGCCGTTCAGGTCATGGCGGCGCTGGGTCTTCCCATTTGCACCGGGATATACTTACCTCAAAAGGCGGCCCTGATGGCGGTGATGGCGGCAGGGGAGGTCACGTGATCGTTAAGGGCAACGCGCAGTTATGGACATTGCTGCATCTTAAATTCCGCAAACACGTCATCGCAGGTGATGGTGATCCCGGCGGAAGCTCCTTGCGGTCAGGAAAAACCGGGCGTGATGAAATACTGGAAGTCCCCCTGGGAACTATAGCCAGGGATTCTGAAACTGGTGAGGTTATTTTCGAGATCACTACTGATGGCGAAACCAAAACGCTAACCCCCGGCGGTCGGGGCGGCCTCGGCAACTGGCATTTTAAAACTTCAACCCAACAAACCCCCCGCTTCTCTCAACCCGGCGAGGATGGTAAGGAACAGTGGAACATACTCGAATTAAAGCTACTGGCGGATGTGGGCCTTGTCGGCTTCCCGAACGCGGGTAAATCAACCCTGCTTTCAGTTGTTTCGGCAGCCAAGCCAGAGATTGCCGATTATGCATTTACTACGATGGTCCCGAATCTTGGTATTGTTGCGTACCGTAATAACCGCTCATTTGTGATGGCGGATATTCCCGGGATTATTGAGGGTGCATCACAAGGCAAGGGACTGGGTTTTCGTTTCTTACGGCACATCGAGCGCAACTCTGTTTTGTTGTTTATGGTGCCAGCCGATACCAGCCGTACAATTAAGGAAGAATACCAGATTTTACTTAAGGAATTACAGGAATACAATCCCGAACTGGCACACAAACCCCGTGTACTTGCCATTACCAAAATGGATTTGCTGGATGATGAATTGCAAGCTGAAATGAAGAAGGAACTGCCGGAAGGCATACCATCAGTATTTATATCTTCCGTAGCTCAAAAAGGTATCAGCGAGTTAAAAGATCTGCTTTGGAAGGAAATCAATAAATAATGCACTTTGTCATGCTGAGGAACGAAGCATCTTCTTCGATCTGCATATTCGCTTTGCATATACCAGAAGATTCTTCACTACGTTCAGAATGACAAGGAGGGTTTAATGCATCACCTTTGGCCTTTCGTCTATAGGCTTAAAGTAATTATTATCTGATAGCCAATCTGCCAGTCGTTGTGGCCAGGTATTGACTGATTTCAGCTTAGAACGGTTCCCCATATTAAAGCCATGATCGCCTCTTTCTAAAATATGCGCTTCTACGGGCACCTTAGCAGCACGGTATCCTTGCAGTAACTTTATTACTGATGGCGAGCAGCACATGTCATCATTCGCGGCAAGCAAAAAAACAGGCGGGGCGTCAGCAGGTATCACATCAGGAATATAGCTAGGACCTGGATATATCTGTATCAAAAAATTTGGTCGCTCGTTTTGTGAGTCGATCAGGTCATTGCTTTTTAAATGACGGTTATCGTTATCAAAGGCAACCATATCCACAACCTCGCCGCCTGCCGAAAAACCCATCATCCCAATACGGGTAGGGTCAATGCCCCATTCCTTTGCCCTTGTGCGCACTAAACGCATAGCCCGTTCACCATCCTCTTTTGCATTTTCAATTTTATAGGGCGAATTGGTATCCCGTGCCAAACGGTATTTCAACACAAAAACAGCTATGCCAAGGCTATTTAGGAATTTTGCCGGATCAATGCCCTCGGCATTAAAAACCAGCAGCCGGTGCCCACCACCCGGGCATACCACCACCGCCGAACCATTGGCCTTATCCTTTGGCGGCAGAAATACAGTAAGAGATGGGTTATTGATATTTTTCACCCAATAATCTTTAGCCTGTTCGGGCACATCTTTTAGTTTCTGAAAACCGGGAGCCCCATTTGTCCATAAAGGAATTACAAACGGCTCGGATTGGGCAAAGGCAATCGATGGCAAAAGGCAAATTAAAAAAATGAGTTTTTTGAGCATAATTAATATATTAAAACGTCATGCTGAACTTGTTTCAGCACCCCACAGGACAGGTTGTTCAGCATGTTTTACACCTTGCATATGAGGTACCGAAACAAGTTCGGCATGACAATTCAAATTGATCTACTTCCCATTCATCCGGTGCTAAAAAGAAAATTACGACATTGCGTGACTATATTTTTTAATGAAGTTAGGGAAATTATGTGCAATATTTTTTTGTGAGAAAAATTTTACCCGGCCGGATTTTATAAATATTTAGTAACACCTGCCAAATCCTGTCGGGGTTGCCTGCAGGCGTTAAATCGATATTAGTTATTCGGAATTCATTATTCGATATTACCTTTACCATTCTTTTATGGAGCAGTCAATTACTAATACCACCAAATGGCTTTACCTTTTCATTGCAATGGCCGTTTGCGTAAACTTTAGCGGGCTGTTCATCACCATCATTGGGCCCGATGGCACCCTTTATGCTAACATCGCCAAAACCATGGTGCAACGTCATGATTATGTGAACCTCTATTCGCAATGGGGCGACTGGCTCGATAAGCCACACTTTCCATTCTGGATCACTGCCTTATCGTTCAACCTGTTCGGCATTACAACATGGGCCTATAAGTTGCCTGGTATTTTATTTATGATGATGGGCGCATGGTATACCTACCTGTTTGCAAAAAGCTTGTATAACAATGAGATCGCCCTATGGTCGGTATTGATACTGCTTACGGCACAGCACATTATCCTTTCTAATAATGACGTGCGCGCCGAACCCTATTTAACCGGGCTCATCATCGCCGCTGTTTACCATCTTTACAGGGCATCTTCACAAAATAACTATTGGCAATTACTCTTCGGATGCATCTTTACCGCCTGTGCTATCATGACAAAAGGCATGTTCGCCATTATACCCATTTGTGGTGCAATTTCGGGGCATTTGATCATTACCAAACAATGGAAGCAGCTTTTTCATTGGCGATGGCTGGTAGCAATCATTTTAACACTAATTCTTATTCTGCCTGAGATCTATTGCCTGTATCAGCAGTTCGACCTGCATCCTGAAAAAGTAATCTTCGGACAGAAAGCTGTGTCCGGCATTCGCTTCTTCTTTTGGGACAGCCAGTTTGGGCGATTCTTTAATACTGGTCCCATAAAGGGCCACGGCGACCCCTCCTTTTTTATTCATACCACACTTTGGGCCTTTTTACCCTGGTCGCTATTGTTGTTTGCAGCGATATTCCAGTTCATCAGAAAGGGAATTAAAAATGTACAAGCTTTTGAGTGGTGTTGCCTCTGCGGCTCGATGCTTACCTTTTTATTATTCTCAGCATCAAAATTCCAACTGCCATACTATTTGAATATCGTATTCCCTTTCTTTGCTATAATTACAGCGCAATATCTCTATCATTTGAAGTCTGAAAAAAGCATCCGTGCCGTTCGCATCGCGCAGGTAATCATTATTGTATTATTGCTAACAGTCGTTATCACACTGCAATACTTTTTTCTCCCCGAAGCTCTTTCATGGTCAACGGGTTTAATTTTAATTGCGTTGCTGGTATTGCTGGTGACATTGCCACGATCCATATCAACCACGGCATATTATCGCATAGGCTTCAGAACCTTGCTGATCTCATTTATTGTGAACCTGTATCTTAATCTTGCATTTTACCCATCCCTTTTACACTACCAGGCAGGGAGCGAAGCAGCTGTGTGGATCAATAAAAATAATCCCTCAAAATTACCCATAGCCCAAAGCGGAGATAACCCCGATGCGCTGGCATTTTATCTCGATCAGCCATTAACCAATATCAACACCGATGGCACAGGAAAAATTCCGCCAAAACCATTTTTACTACTTGCCCAAACAGAGGTAATCAACGGTTTGGCTGCACATGGCTGGCATATGGATACAGTCAAAACATTCGACCGTTACTGGATATCGCGTTTAAACCTTAAATTTCTAAATAGATCCACCCGGAAAAAGGAGCTCACCTACAGTCAGTTGGTGATCGTTCACTAAAAAATTATAAAATATTTTATAGCTGTTGTATCATTTGCAAACCAATGCCCGTAAGGTATAATTGAGGTTGAAGTTGATAATTGAATTTAACTTATGAAACGCATTAGTCCGCTGCCGAGCCTCCTCCTTTTAAATAGTTGCCTTTACTTCCTGCAAAAAGGCAACAAAGACATTAGGCCTGGCGAAGGTGCAGACACCCGTCTTCACCCCAACCGGGCAACAAGGGGCCGCAGTGGACAATGCGTTTACGTTAATTTAATAATGTAGCTGTCATACTTTCAAATGGCAGCTACATTTTTTATGTACATCCTTAGCTGGTTACAATAAATAGCCCAACAAAAATTCTATCATAAAAAAACCCTCTTTGCGCTTTAGCGCAGAGAGGGATCGGGCGCCCCGATAGCTATCGGGCAAAGGCCGTTTGAGTAAATTAAAATTTAGAAAGCACTCCCAAACCTGTACAAGCGTCCCAACCTATGCCGGCGCTGTATCCTGATGTGTGGGTAGTTGTGGTATCATTATCGCCTACGGTTATGTCGCGGCATAATCCCGGTGTTGCATAAATTGTTGGATTAATAAAGCCTGCTGAGGTTCCCTTTTGCTGATTAACACGGGCTATCAAACCGGCCATTAACGGTGCGACAGCGCTTGTGCCGCCTATCACCATTTCCTGCCCGTCTACCAATACCTGGTAGCCTGTATTTGGGTCGGCATCACCGGCTACATCAGGTACGCCACGCCCCTTAAATTGCCAGCCGGGTGTTAGCGGCACATTTGAATTGGCCTGATAATCGGGCAGTGGAAAAGTACTGCTTACGCCGCCGCCACCTGCTGAAGTATCAGAATCATGCCAAACAGTTTCAGAAGTAATGGCACCATTATTAACCACCAGGCTTGTGCCGCCGCAGGCTAATGCATAAGGACTTGATGCCGGAAAATCAACATTGAGCTGGCCTCCGGTTGCACCGCTGGTTACCCCATCGTTTGATCCGGCATCGCCGGCAGCTACGCAAATGGTAACACCAAGCACTGATGCTGCCTTAAAGGCCTCATTAAAACTGGTGAGTGATTGTTGTGTCCAGTTAACCTCGGCAGAGCCCCAACTGATGGAGATCACGGATGGTTTATTTGCTGTATCGTGTATCGACTGGGTAATGGCATCCAGGAAGCCCTGGTCAGTATTCGGGCAAAAATAGACTACAATATTTGCACCGGGAGATACGGCTCCTGCTACTTCAATATCAAGCATTACCTCACCATCGGCGCCATTGGCGTTTGTAGGGCTATTGGTGCCTCCATCAACCGATACCGCTTTTACCGATGGTGTTTTTATTCCAAGTCCCTTAAAATAAGTGGTCAGATCCTGGGTGCGGTATCCGCCTCCCAGTTCAATAATGCCAATAGTTTCCCCGCTGCCGTCAAACCCTTCCGGGAAGCTATAAATTGTTGCAAGCTGATTGGGTGTAAAAGATTGTGGCGCCGCGGCGTGAGAAACGATCTGCCCGTCTCTTTTTGATATTTTGAACATCGGGCGCGCCACCGGGCGGTTATCCAGCCCAAAAACACCTTCGATGATGTCCTTTAATGTCTCCGGGATAAAAATATCACCCTCCCGTACCCTGATCTGGTTACCAGCCGTATCGGTTGAGGTTGCTAAGTTTACGCCAAAAGCAGCTTCCATATTGCCAACGCTTCCACGCAGGATAACGCTTCTGCGGGCCAGGCTTACCTGGGCGGTAGACAAATGATACTCATGTGCAAAGGCTTCAACCTTGTCCACATCATTTTGAGACGATCCGAATTCTTTTTCATAATTTTCATGAGTAACCCTTTCGCCAGATTGCAGCTTGGCTTCAATTGATTTTTTCCTGCGGATGCGCACAGTTACTTCAATGGTTTCATTGCTGTTTACCTTACCGGTGGTCTCACGTTCATGCGCGGTTTTATGGCTGCCTGCCAATGCTATTTTTTTTGGAGAACTCATTTTAAATGATATTTGGGCTGTAAATAATAGGAATAAATTTAGCTGACGGCCAAAGGATAAATGGCAGTACAATTACGGTTTTTGATGCGTGTTTTTACGTTGTTTTCAGTTGTTGATGGAGTTGATTAATAGGGTGGCTGATCAGGTTATTTTTTTTAAATAAAACGCAAGTGTATACCAGGTTTTGTTTTAACTATTAGCAAAACTCAATCAACCTGATCCAAAGCGATCAACTATAAAAAAATCACGAATAATGATTCTTTATCTCACTATTCAATTGGGCTAATGTGGTTGCGTCTAATTCGCAATGGCAGGATACGCAGTTTAAATGTTTATCAAAGCCAAGCTGACCCAATACCTTACCCTGGTCTACGACCAGGAATTTGCCCTTTTCATCGGGCAATACGGCCAGGCTGCGCTCATCATCTTTAAAATTGATCAGTACGTGAAACTGATGTTCCGGGAGAAATCCTGATTGCTGTCTCATAATAAAAACCCCTTCTGAAAAAAATGATTAGGTAGAAATTGATTATACCAAATTTAACGAATAGTTATTTACAATAGTGCAAGATTTTCATTAATTTTTTGTTAAAATATCGAATAAAACTACCGTTAAAGGTTAAGTCTTACCATTGATTTTTATAATATAATGTATAAGTCGTAATATAGGGGTTTGATTATCGGCCTAAATAAATACATATGTTCATTTCAAAAAGGAATTTGACCAAATTTTGCTTTTCCCTGGTGATGCTTGCCGGGTTGTTATCACAAACTTATAAGCTGCAAGCGCAAACCATTCCATCAAACGCCAAACTATTTGAACAAACCAGCGAAACCGGGGGCCTGATGGTACAATACGGGCAGGATATTTATGCCATCGAGGATTTTTACATGCCCTATAAAAATCCCGGTTCCGAAGAGAAAAGTGATGTGCTTTTCTCACCCGAGCAAAGAAAACGCCTGGAGGAGATTAATAACGAATATCTTGAAAAATTAAAGCAAGCCGATTTTGAAAGCATGAGCATTTATGGCAAAGTAGATTATATCCTGTTGAAAAAGCGCATAAATTACTCGCTAGGTGAACTAAAGCTGCAGGTGGATCAATACAACAAGATCACGCAATACATACCATTTGCTGACGACATTTACCAGTTAGAAAAGAAACGCCGCCGCGGCACTTTTCTCGACGGCGAACAAGTGGCGCATGAGCTGACTGATTTGTTAAAAGAAGTAAAATCATCAGAGGCCGCCTTTAATAAGGTGGAATCGCTGGATATGCCGCTTGCGCGAATGGGGCAGAAATCGGTTAGAGGGTTACAGGCAAGACTTAAAAATGTATATGATTTTTACCAGGGTTACGACCCCCAATTTAGCTGGTGGGTACCCAAACCTTATCATGCTTTGGATTCGACACTGCATAAGTATGCAGAATTGATCATCAGTAAAGGAAAACTCAGCACCACGCAGCGGGCCGATAGCAGTGGCATAAAAGGAGTACCGGTGGGCCGGGATGAGCTGGTGCGCCAGCTGAATGCCGAAATGATACCCTACTCGCCCGAGGAACTGATAGAAATGGCCAACAAGGAGTTTGCCTGGTGCGATAAGGAAATGCTGAAAGCCTCGCAGGAGATGGGTTTTGGAAACGACTGGAAAAAGGCACTGGAAAAAGTTAAAAATACGTATGTAGCGCCAGGCCATCAACCAGAGTTGATCCTGAAATTATATGATGACGCACTTAACTTTATCAAGGCGCGCGATCTGATCACCATACCACCGCTGGCCGAAGAAACCTGGGGAATGTATATGATGACGCCCGAAAGGCAGCTGATCAGCCCGTTTTTTCTTGGCGGGAAGGATATTCTCATTTCTTATCCCACAAACACCATGAACGAGGATGATAAAATGATGAGTATGCGGGGCAATAATCCCTATTTTTCGCGCGGTATAGTGCAACATGAATTGATACCGGGCCATAACCTCGAGTATTTTATCAACAACAGGTACAAATCATATAGGAATGATTTTCAAACCCCATTTGCTATTGAAGGATGGTCGTTGTATTGGGAGTTGTTGCTTTACGATCAGGGTTTTGCCAAAACGCCCGAAGAGCGTATGGGTATGCTGTTCTGGCGCATGCATCGCTGTGCCCGTATCCTGTTCTCATTAAATTATCATATGGGTAAGTGGACACCCCAGCAATGCATCGACTTTTTAGTTGACCGCGTGGGTCACGAACGTGCAAATGCCGAAGGCGAAGTGAGGCGATCATTTACAGGCGGATATGGCCCGCTTTACCAACTGGCCTACCTTACCGGTGGCATGCAATTATTCGCATTAAAAAAAGAACTGGTAGATGGCGGCAAAATGACCTATAAGCAATTCCACGATGCGGTGATGAAAGAAAACCTGATCCCAATTGAAATGATCAGAGCTACGCTAACCAACCAACCGCTCACCAGGGATTTTACCACCAAATGGAGGTTTTACGACGTTGGGAAGTGAGGGTCTTTAATTGAAATTATTGGTTTGGTAAGGGCTAAATTTTTACCCTTTCAACGCTTCAATTTCCCTTAAAGTTTTGGGCAGATATTTACCTAATAAATGACTGCCCGTATCCGTTATCAAAAAGTTGTCTTCAATGCGTATGCCTCCGAAATCGCGGTAGGTGTTCAGCACATCGTAATTGATAAATTCGGCATATTTCTTTTCAGCCTGCCAGCGGTCGATCAATTCAGGAATGATGTAGATACCTGGCTCCACAGTCAGCACAAAACCTGCCTCGAGCTCTCGTCCTAAACGCAAAGACTTCAATCCAAAAATAGAAGTCTCCTTTTTCAGCGAATCAGTATAACCAACATAGGGTTCGCCCAGATCCTCCATATCATGCGTATCCATGCCCAGCATATGGCCCAATCCACATTGAAAAAACATGGCATGTGCGCCTGCTGCAACTGCTTCTTCAGGGTCGCCTTTCATCAGGTTCACCTGTTTTAAACCCTCAGCAAGCTTTTGACAGGCTTGCAAGTGGATATCTTTATATCTCACACCCGGCTTTAATAAGCTGATGGCATGGTTCATCGCATTTAAAACTACTTCATACAGTTCGCTTTGCCGCGTAGTAAACCTTTTGCCTACCGGGAAAGTGCGTGTAAGATCGCCGCCGTAATGCATGTCGTTTTCGGCGCCGATGTCACTTAATATCATCCGGCCCTCTTGCAGGGTATTACCGTAATAATGCGTATGTAGCGTTTGCCCGTAGGTGGTGATAATGGCTGGATAACCCAGGTGTGCATTATTAGCAATTGCTACTTCATGAGCCTTAGCCACCAAATCGTATTCCTTTATGCCGGGTCGGGTATACTGTATAACGGCCAGTTCCATATCCACACTAATGGAAACCGCTTTTTCCATCTCAGCGATCTCAAGCGGCGTTTTGATGACGCGTTGTGAGATGATAGCTTTGATTAATTTTACAGAGATATAATCCACAACATCATCTAAACTTGTGTTTAACCATACGGCCAGTTTAATTTTATTTTCAGGGCGATAGGGTGGTAAAATATGCACCGGCCTGCCAGCGGTTAATGCCTTATGCACATAATGTATTATTTGATCGTAAGGTTTTGTTTGGGTGATGCCAACCATTGATGCCATTTCGCTTACGGTCGGCAAAGTCCCCGTCCAAACAATATCGTCGATGCTTAGCTCATTACCGAAGATCACTTCCTCTCCGGTATCGGTATCAATAACGGCAGCAAGCATCTGCACATCAAGCCCGAAATAATAAAGAAAGCTGCTGTCCTGCCTGAAAGGGTAGCAATTGTCCTTGTAATTCATGCTGCTGTCCTCGTTGCCAAGCATCAGGATTATGCCATCAGAGCCAATCTTTTGCTTTAATACTTGTCTGCGGTCGGTATAAACCTGTTTTTCAAAAAGGTGAAGATTCATGGTGCAAATATATTATTTTGGCTGAGTTGAATAAATTCATAGGGTTGGAATGGGTCAAAGTAAAATGATTGAATAGCTGGTTCCAACTACTTCAACCAATACAACGTTTCCAACCACTTCAACCACTCTCTCACCCAATCAACAAAAAATAATTTCCCAACCTGTAACTTTTTGTTTTATTTTCGGGTAACAGGTTTTATAGCCCTATAAATAAATATTACAACAAATTAAATAAAGCGCAATTTTATAGTTCGATATTTAATCAATCGGAAATTATCACCTAAAAGATAAAAACTAACTCATGGCACAAACGGACGATGAAATACAGGAGAGTGAGGGCCGTTTCCGGTTTTTAGCCGATGCCATTCCGCATAAAATGTGGACATCCGGGCCTGATGGAAAGGCTACTTATTACAATAAGGGTTGGTATGATTACACTGGCGCAAAAACTTTGGAAGAATTAAGGACGAAAGCATGGGAAATCATGCATCCTGATGATAGAAAGGCAGCCGAATCACAGTGGCCAAAATCAATAGCTGCAGGCGAAAACGTTGAAATTGAACAACGGTTCATGGATCGCAATGGTGAATATTTGTGGCATTTGACCAGGGTTTACCCGCATAAGGATAAAAATAACAAGGTTATTTTATGGGTTGGCACCTGTACTAATATTCACGAGCAAAAAATGACCCTTGAAGCCTTGAAGCGAAGTGAGGAGTATTTTAAGGCTTTATCAAACAATAACTCGCTGATGATATGGCAGGTAAATGAAGTGGGGGTAATGACTTATGTGAATGACACCTGGAAGAAATTTACCGGCCTGGAGATGAATGAACAAATGATGCAGAATACACTTGCCGGTGTTCATCCGGATGACCTGCAGGACGTTGTTAAGAAGCTTGGTGCCGACTTTATGCAACATATTCCCATGCAGGTTAAATTCAGGCTGAGACGGCACGACGGGCAGTTCCGCTGGGTGCTTACTTATGCAAATCCATTATTTAACCCGCATTTTGCAGGTTATATTGGCAGCGTGATCGATATTGACGAACAGGAACATTCCCAAAGGGCAACCCGGCAATTACTAAAAAAGCGCGATGAGTTTTTGGGAATAGCCAGCCATGAATTGAAGACACCGATAACCAGCATGAAAGCATCGCTCCAAATTATGGAAAAATTATCTGCAACCAACTTCGACCCAACCAAAATACGCCCCTTTATCGCTATGGCCAACAAACAGGTAAGAAAACTGACAGAGATAGTGGATGACCTGCTTGATGTAACCAGGATACAAACCGGCAAAATGCAATTGAACTGCACAGAATATCTTTTCCAGGATTCGGTGCAGGACTGTATCCACGAAATGATGCAGCACACAACAAAGCACGAATTTGTTATTAATAAAAACGACCCAATAACCGTTTATGCCGATCGCACCAGGATAGAGCAGGTAATTGTAAACTTATTATCAAATGCGGTCAAATACTCGCCAGATAAGGATAAGGTGATCATCAATATTGAAAAGATTAACAGGGACCTTAAATTTTCAGTAACTGATTTTGGAATTGGAATACCCCAGGATAAGCAGACGTATATCTTCGACCGCTTCTTCAGGGTACATGAGTCTTCTCAAAACTTCTCCGGTTTGGGACTAGGATTATACATCTCAGCCGAAATTGTCAATCGTCATAAAGGAAAAGTAGGCATGGAAAGCGAAGAGGGCAAGGGATCGACCTTTTGGTTTA
>Ga0206930_1084_pt2 | contig 12846 bp, 8 predicted proteins | sample Alteio_BWOrgHeat_20_FD_152939 | JGI IMG/M metagenome (GOLD analysis project Ga0206930, IMG submission 152939) | Enriched cells from forest soil in Barre Woods Harvard Forest LTER site, Petersham, Massachusetts, United States -... | ecosystem: Environmental > Terrestrial > Soil > Temperate forest > O... | reverse complement strand
TTTCTATTACAAATGCAAATGTATCTTTAAATGGTAACCAGTACCGTTGCGTTGTGTCAGGCACATGCACTCCATTTGTTAATTCTTCTGTTGCAGTGCTGGTTGTAAATTCATTACCCTCCATTACTTTGCAGCCTCTCAATAGCACGATCTGTGCCGGTTCAAATACGTCGTTCGATATTACAGCTAGCGGCACGGGAATTAATTACCAATGGCAAATCAATACAGGTAGTGGATTTAATAATTTGTTCAATAGCACTGTTTACAATGGTGCAACCACTAATACCCTTTCTATGCAGGCTGCTTCTGCATCGATGAACGGATATACCTATCGCTGCATTGTTTCAGGCACTTGCTTGCCAGAGGCTATTTCCAATACTGCTCTGCTGAGTGTAAATACGGCACCCTCTATTGCCCAACAGGCTACAAATAGTACTATATGCAATGGAACAAATACCACATTTGCATTGTCAGCGACAGGCACTGGCCTGGTTTATCAATGGCAGGAAAACACGACTTCAGGCTTTGTCAATTTATCAAACGCAGGCCTATATAGCGGGGTAACTACGAATGCGCTTTCTGTTATCGCTGCTGCCGATTCTGTTTCCGGAAAAATATATCGATGTATTATTAGCGGCACTTGCCCTCCTTCTGTCATTTCCAATATGGACACTCTTATTGTAAATGACTCATTATTCTTCACTAGCCAGCCACAAAGTCTTACTATATGTTCAGGAAATACAGCCTCGTTTTCTGTTGGTGTAATCGGTACACTCCAATTTTATCAATGGCAGGTAAACATGGGTTTAGGGTTCGTAAGTATTAACAACGGAGGAGTTTATAGTGGTGTAAATACTGATTACCTTGTTTTAACTGGTGCAACTACCAATGTGAGCGGATATCAATATCGTTGCCTCGTTTCCGGTCCTTGTACACCGAATCTTATTTCCAATACGGCAACCTTTATTGTGAATCAGGTACCCCAGGCATCTATTGCCGTAAATTCACCTTTGATATTCTGTCCTAATGACAGCGTTATCCTTTTTGCCAATACGGCTCTTGGACTTACCTACCAATGGCAAGTGAATAACGTAAATATTCCCGGCGCAATAAATGATCTTTATATAGCATCAAACCCAGGTAACTATACTGTTCTTGTTTCTAATGCAAATAACTGTACCACTATATCATCATCTACTTTAGTTTCTAATTATCCTTCCCCCTCGGCTAATATTGTTCCATCAGGTCCTACCACTTTTTGTTCAAATGACAGTATCATTCTTAATGCAGGGTCGGGTAACGGATCAAACTATCAATGGCAATATGATGGCATAGATATATATAATGCTGCTGACTCTATATTCACGACCAATGTAGGTGGTTCTTACACTATTACAGTCACCAATGCATACAATTGTGTAGCTGTCTCTCCTCCAACAGTTATTACGGTTAATTTCGTTGCCATACCACCTCTTTACACATTGGCAGGTTACCTTACTTTCTGCGACGGTGATAGTGTATTAGTTGGAACGAATGCCAATTATCTATCTTATCAATGGCAACGTAATGGGATTGATATTCCGGGCGACACTACCAATCAATGTTCAATACACACTGCGGGACAATATAATGTTGTTATTACTACAGCTTTGTGCACTGCATCTTCTGCATTCGATAACGTTACCGTAAATCCATTGCCAATCGATAGTTTAATACTAAATGGCCCGCCGGTAATTTGTTCTGCAATTGGCAACTATGTTTTGGCAGCATACCAGGCGGCGGGGCAAACCTATAATTGGTACAAGAATGGTTTGATAATATATGGTGCTACATCGGCCATATATGCTGCTACAATTCCGGATGGTTATAATGTTCAGATATTAAGTGCGCAGGGCTGCTCTATTTTCACGCGGCAGGTTGACGTAACTTATTCAGTTTCCCCAAATCCGCTTATTGCTGCGCAGGGCATGGTATTAAATACGGGTATTTATGATTCCTATCAATGGTATAGAAACAATGTAATTATTCCGGGTGCGGTAAACCAGAATTATACAGCCTTTCAAAATGGTTTGTATAGCGTTTCTGTTACCGATTCCAATACATGTTCCGGTACATCTGCTCAATATAATATCAACAATGTTGATGTCACAAACATCTCCGCGTCAGCATCAGATGTGCATATTTATCCTAATCCTGCCACTTCAATTGTTTATATAGAAGCACCCATTAGTATTAATTTAGTCATTATGGATATTCAAGGCAAAAGTATTTTACAAAAAGACAACCCTAAGTATATAGATATATCCGGACTGGCAAATGGCGTGTATATGATCAAGGTCTACGATGACGCAAACACATTGTTAAAAACGGAAAAATTAATTAAAAATAGCTGGTAAGGGCCCGCATTTTATAGGGTATTCGCAAAATAATTGTAATTTTCACCTTTAGGATATCATCGTAGTTTTTTGTTTATAAATATCAATGTCTTTTTTTCGTCTATTAAGGTCGGGTTTGTTTGGTGTGTGTATGTTTTCAGGCTTTATGGCTACAGCTCAACCCGCAGTTACAATAAATCAAACAGCTGAACAATTAGTACATAATCTTGTAGGTACAGGCGTCGTAACCATGAACCCTGTGCTATCTTGTCCCAAACCTGCAAATGGGATATTTAAGATCGTAAGCAGTAATCTCGGTATAAAAGGCGGTATTATTCTCAGCACTGGGTACGCTGCCAATGCCATAGGCAATGCTTCCAGTTTAGCGGATTATAGTAATTCGTCCCGTGGCGACGAAGATCTCACAGCCCTTTCCGGCCAGGCTACTTATGACGCATGTAAACTGGAATTTGATTTTATACCGACCGGCGAAACAATAAAGTTCAGGTATGTTTTCGGGTCGGAGGAATATCCATCTTTTGCATGTACGCAGTACAATGATGTGTTTGCATTTTATATTTCCGGTCCCGAATACCCTGTGCATAAGAATATCGCCCTGATACCCGGCACAGCCATCCCTGTCGCTATTAATACTACTGCCGGTGTAGTGGGTTCTTCAGGTGGAAAGCTGAGTATTTGCGAAGCAATGGGGCAGGGCTCTCCTTTCAAAGAATATTATGTAGACAATTCTAAAGGCCCCTCAATAACGTACAATGGCTTTACAAAAGTTTTTACTGCCGTGGCAGCCGTACGGCCCTGTGCAACATACCACCTTAAACTGGCTATAGCAGACGCGAAAGACCATCAATACGATTCCGGGGTATTTATAGAAGAGGGTAGCTTATCGTCTAATACATTAAGTGTTTCCCTGCATGATAATCTCCAGACACCAGTTCCCTATTGCGTAAGGGGATGTAAAAACGGTTCGTTTGAGTTTAAGCGTAAATTTTCGGCATCTTTACCTTTAACAATACACTATCTTGTCAGCGGCACGGCGGTCAATGGCAAGGATTATCAAACGATATCCGATTCTATAGTTATACCTGCTTATGACACCGTTGTTACAAGAGCTATTTACCCCCTTTCTGTAAATGCAGCAGGACCCAAAACAATTAAATTATATGTTTATTCACCATTTAGTTGTGGCGCGGGTAAGTCCATTGTAGATACCCCACAATTAACCATTTACGATTCACTTTATGCAATAATTACGACGCCTGACACCCTCATTTGCAATGGCCGTTCTGTGCAATTGCATGTGCAGGGTGATAGATCATTTACTTATCATTGGTCTCCATCCACAGGTTTATCGGACGAGAACGTAAGGAATCCTGTTGCCAGTCCGCTGACAAGTACTGATTATAAATTAACGACTTCGTTCTTATCCTGCCCTCCAATAAAGAGTCATGTAAATATTAGTTTGCCAAACGGCACCCTGCTTGTAGGCAGCAATACGCCTTGCGAAGGATCAACCTTAATTCTTTCGTCAAATAAAGTGGCAGGTGCCACCTATCGGTGGAAAGGCCCCAATGCATTTTCCTCAGATCTGCAAAATCCCTCTATTCCGAATTGCACAATAAATGATACAGGCACTTATTTTTTGTCCATCTCTTATCCCGGTTGCAGTGTTAAAGGCTCTGTGAGGGTTAAAATAAATACTGCACCGCAAATAACAACTCAGCCTAAAGATGTCAACGTATGCGCTGGCACGAATGCCTTGTTTTCGCTTAGTACCCATGGCATCGACTTAAGCTATCAATGGCAGCTTAATACAGGAGCTGGCTTTTTAAATATCACAAACTCCGAAAATTATTCTGGTACCAATACAAGGAAACTTGCTATCGCGGAAGCCAAAACGTCTATGAATGGATATTCATATCAATGCATTATCTCCGGTGCATGCGCGACGCCCGTAGTATCATCTGTCGCCAGTCTTATTGTAAGCGATTTGCCTGTAATTTCCTCTCAATCCCCATCTGCCGCAATATGTACAGGTAAGAGCGCTATTTTTTCTGTTGATGTTATAGGTAATGATGTAAAGTATCAATGGCAAATAAGTAACGGGGCTGAGTTTAGCAACATAAGGAATTCCAGCCAGTATAGCGGAACAACAGGCAACACATTACTTATTATAAACCCTTCCGAGGCTATGAACGGATATCAGTTTCGTTGTCTTATTTCCGGCGACTGTGCTACATCCCTGCTAAGTAAAATTGATACGCTTAAAATCATACAAGCCCCCCTGATCAACAAACAACCCGCGAGCACAGAGGTTTGTACTGGGGACAACGTAAAATTTGCAGTTTCAGCAATCGGTTCCCATCTTGCCTACCAATGGATGGTAAATTCCGGTAACGGATTTGTAAATATTACAGATGGCGGCCTTTATTCAGGTTCACAAAGCAATAAACTGACCGTTGCAAATACGTCAGAAAACATGGATGCTTACCAATACCAATGTGCAATATCCGGAGCCTGCCAACCAGGTCTTGTAAGCAATACAGCCATATTAAGTGTTAACTCATGGCCGCATATTACCTCATCGCCGTTAAATACATCTGTTTGTGTGGGTGGCCATGCCACATTTTCTCTTGCTGCTAAAGGAGGGCATTTGTCTTATCAATGGTATGTAAATACCGGCGATGGTTTTATACCGCTTTCTAACAGTACAACATATAATGGAGTAACAAGCAACTCACTTTCGATAACACACACTACGAAATCTCTTTCGGGCTATGAATATCAATGCTCAATATCCGGCATTTGCGAACCATCACTCACGTCCGCTGCCGTCGTTCTTACTGTTGATTCTTTGCCAGTCATATCTGCTCAACCAATTAATCATACAGTTTGCTCCGGCAACAATATTTCTTTATCAGTTGTAGCAAAGGGTCCCCAGATAGCTTACCAATGGCAATTAAGCAATGGTTCGGTTTTTAACGATCTTTCCGATACAGGTTCATATTCCGGCGCTGCAACTAATACGCTCTCAATCAATACTAACAGCATAATGAGTGGTTACCAGTATCGCTGCATTATAACAAGTGCATGTGCAAGGCCGGTTACATCTCGTATAGCCACTATAACGGTAAATACACTTCCTGTTATTACCAAGCAGCCATCCAATGCCACGTTTTGCGTTGGTGGAAACGTAAATTTTTCTTTATCGGTGAACGGTGTTGGCATAAATTATCAATGGCAGGTTGATGAAGGGGCCGGTTTCGTGGACCTCGCAAATAAGGCTAACTACAGTGGGGTTACAACTGGCAACCTGGTTGTTAAAAATGCTTCCGCCTTAATGAGCGGTTATAAATACCGTTGCTTATTGTCCAATATATGTTCCCAGGGCCTTCCCTCAAATACTGCTACACTTATAGTTAACTCCTGGCCCACAATTAAGGCAAAAGGGCAAATATTATCGGTTGGCGATTATAAATCGTATCAGTGGTATTTCAGTAACAGTCCCATTGAAGGCGCTACAAGTCCTACTTATAAAGCGCTGAAAAACGGGCCTTACAGCGTTTTTACAACAGATGATAACGGGTGTATTGATATATCTCCACAATATATTGTAAACAATATAGGACCTGATAGTATTGCTATTCCTACTGTTGAAATAAAAATATATCCCAACCCTGCTACTTCTTTTGTGAATTTTGATGCCCCTATAAAAGTTAATGTATCAATATCAAATTCTCATGGAAAAGTTATTTTGCATAAAGAAAATGCCAAAGTTATTGATATAAGTAAACTTGATAATGGTGTTTATATCATTAATGTATATAACGAGCAAAAGAAACTTTTGAAAACAGATAAGCTGTTAAAGAACGACGGAGATTATTGATCTATTGTCGATTCGATTTTTATCACTGGTGTAAATGTGATCTTCGATTTGATAGAATTGGAAATGAGGCAAGCTGCTTCTGCTTTTTGTAAAATTCGTTCTGCCTTTTTTTAAATGTTTATCGCTTCTGATTGCGAGGGTCGGCATTAGCATTATCTCGCTCATCATATATTTCCCCTCAACCATCGCTAGCTTGCCCAGGGATTTTGAATGAAAACTCAGGAAGTCAAGTTTTGAACTTTCTGCTATGGAAAGAAAGGTTGTCATTAGGCAACTATTTACCGCTGCAGTAAATAGGTGTTCCGGCGACCAAATATGCTCAACACCTTTAGGAAACTGGGGTGGGGGTAGCTACTTCTATGCTGTTTTCCAGTTCACTCGATTGTAAAGTTCCTCTTCTGTCTTTATTCCAGTCGACAGAGACTTCGTAATAATGTTCCATAAAAACCATTTATTTAATTAAAGATGTTTTTCGATGATGTTCCTTAACTGGTTTGCGGCTATTACTCCCGATTGTCTCCACAATATTTCACCACGTCTGAAAAGGATTAATGTAGGTACCCCGGAAATATTATATGCGTTTGCAGTTGCTGCATTTTTATCAACATCCACCTTCAATATAGTTGCCTTATCACCTATAGATTGTTTTAATTCTTTCAATATTGGCGCCATCATTTTACACGGCCCGCACCACTCTGCAGAAAAATCTACCAGTACTGGTTTTTCACCTTTTATCAGTTCATTGAACGATTTTGTTTCCATTTTTCAACATTTTATTAGTTTATCCAATGCCTGAACCTAGTCTGCAATATTCACACCTCCTTCTTCACTTTTTTGAAAACGTTGAAAAGAAGAATAAAATATGCTGAATTATAAATCATTTTACTTATCGGTTTTAATGTTGTCATTTGGTCGCGATGTATATACCTGCTGTTATTACCTAGTAAGATACCAGTTAACACTCCAAAAATTATACCATAAATACTTGTTTTATGCTGTTTGAGAAATATCAGTATAGAAGTTCTTTTTTTCATGTAATACGTCTTTTAATTCTACAAAATTGACGCTTGCCATCTTGATTATCAATGATATTTATCACTCGAAAGGATGTTTTAGATCACGCAGTTCGATTTATTAATGAGCCAATAGGAAATATTAATGTTAATTTATTTTTCAGGCTGAAATTTCCGCTTAAATTGGCTGCTTAAACAGGTGTATATGCAAAAAATTGGGATAATCGGTTCGGGTGTAGTTGCAATGTCATTGGGCAACGGTTTTCTGAAACATGGACATGAAGTAATGTTAAGCTCCAGGGATCTTAGTAAATTAAGTGACTGGAAAGAAAAAGGCGGTGTTCATTCACACGCCGGCAGTTTTAAAGATGCCGCTATCTTTGGTGATATACTTGTATTAGCTGTAAAAGGCTCTGTAGCGTCTGATGCAATAGAAGAGATAGGACCTCAGAACATGCAGGGCAAGACGGTTATTGATACCACAAATCCAATTGCAGACTTCCCACCAGAAAATGGGGTATTGCGCTTTTTTACCAGCCTTGAGGGTTCTCTAATGGAGGAGCTGCAGGAGCGGTTTCCGGAGATACATTTTATCAAGGCTTTTAATAGTGTAGGGAATGCCTTTATGGTTAATCCTTCCTTTAAGGAAAAACCTACCATGTTTATCTGCGGAAATAACGAGGCCGCCAAAAAGCAAGTACATCAAATTTTAGATGTATTTGGCTGGGAAGTGGAAGATATGGGCAAAGACACCGCAGCACGTGCCATCGAACCCTTATGCATGCTTTGGTGCATTCCCGGCATGCTTCGTAATCAATGGACCCATGCTTTCAGGCTCGTAAAGGCATAATACATTAAATAATACATCAAACTTTAAAAGGGTGGTATTTTTATCATCGAAAATTCTTTTCTTTATTCCCTGGTATTTATTTACCGGGGAATTCTAATTTTATACTATATGGAACCGATCATTACAATCAGGCACCTTAATAAACAATACGGCGAAAAAAACGTACTAAACGATATTAACCTTGATATTTATCCCGGTCAGATCATCGGCTATATTGGCCCTAATGGCGCAGGGAAGTCAACCACAGTAAAAATACTTTGTGGCATTATACAAGACTATTCTGGGGATATCACTATTGCCGGAAAAGACCTTAGGGGTAATGTGCTGGATGTAAAGAAAATGATAGGCTATGTACCCGAACTGGCAGAGCTGTATGACATGCTCACTCCATGGGAATACCTCAACTTTATAGGTAAGTTATATCACCTGCCTGACAATGTTATAGAAGAGAGGTCTAAAAGGATGCTCGATTCTTTTGGCCTTCTTGGCAATATATACCAGCGCATGGATACTTTTTCTAAAGGCATGAAACAGAAAGTACTGCTTACCTCTGGTTTGTTGAATAATCCTAGTATTGTAATTCTCGATGAGCCCTTATCCGGCCTGGATGCCAATGCTGTTATTATGGTAAAAGAATTATTGCAGGTGTTGAAACAGGAAGGTAAAACCATTTTCTATTGTTCGCATATGATGGACGTTGTTGAAAAGGTTTCAGACAGGATAGTATTAATTAACAATGGCCGGATAATAGCCAATGGCACCATAGCCGAGCTAAGACAAAATGATACAGATTCTTTGGAGCAGATATTTTCTAAACTCACTTCGACAGGAAATTTGACACAGAAGGCTGATGATTTTGCTTCTGCAATTAATTATACAAATACAGCCAATTAAGCCTTACAGATATGAATAAAATTCTTTTAAAACTGGTAATGCTTCCCTCCGGGCTTTGGCGTGGTATGGGTGCGGATACCGACCAGCTAAAAGCTATACTGGATGTACGACTTAAGATGGATGACCGCAGGCCACCTAGTTTGGGTCGGCCAAACCAAAAGAAGGAAGTAAAAAACGCTACATGGAAGAATATGCTCATTTCTGTGATAATGGGTGCCGTATATATGTTCCCGCTCATCACAGTTAAAGACGCTATTTTCGGTTTAAGTATATACCTCGGCCTGTTGATGGTATGGCTTGCGTTGATGCTGATAACAGATTTCTCAAATATCCTGTTCGATACCCGCGATAAGTTTATCATCATTCCCCGCCCGGTAAATGACAAAACTATTGTCCTTTCACGTTTATTACATGTATTCATTTACCTGCTGCGCATCGTACTGCCTATGTCTTTAGCCGGCTGGATCGTATTGGGCATAAAATATGGTTTGCCTTCTGTTTTGGTTTTCCCTTTTGCTATTTTATTGATTGTTTTCATCTCCTTGTTTTTTGTCAATTTTTGCTACTTGCTGCTTTTGAGGTTTGCAGGGCCGCAAAAATTCAAAGAGATCATCAATTATTTCCAGATAGCAGTTTCGGTTTTATTTTTTGCTGCAGTCTACCTGATACCTAAAGCCTTCGATCCTGAAAAAGGGTTTAACATCACTATCACAGATCATCCGTGGATAAGGTTTTTCCCGTCTTATTGGATCGCGGAATGCTGGCATTGGCTGGATGTGAAAAGTTTCCCTATCTACCTTCCCGGTACCGAATGGTTTGCTGTTTTTGCCATATTAGCTCCCTTAACTTGTTTCTGGGTATTGATAAAATTCCTCGCGCCACAGTTTGCGCGCAATTTGGGCGGCCTCGATGTCGCTGAAACCTCAGAACAAAAGATACAATCTGCAGGTAAAGTAACATCTGGTAAAAAACAGTTTTACCATAAACTCGCCAACGCTTTTAACCGCAGCGATGATGCAAAAGCGGGTTTTATAATTACCTGGTTGCAAACCTCCCGCAGCCGTACGTTCAGAATGCGCGTATTCCCAACATTTGCTTACGTGCCTGTTTACTTTGTTTACCTGCTTTTATCGAAGCATGAATCCTTCAAGGATGCCTGGATTGATATGCCTAATAATCCCGGCTATATCATCCTGCTGTACATGTGTGCTTTTGTAATGATGAATGCCTTGAATTACCTGTACATATCCGAACAGTATAAAGCGGCCTGGGTGTATTATGCAGCACCTTTAAAAACACCGGGTGGGGTATTGTCCGGAGCATTTAAAGCTCTATGGTTGAAATATATGTTCCCGTTTTTTGCAGTGCTTTCCATTTTCACAATAACATTCTGGGGTTGGGCCACATCGCTAGACATTATTCTTGCTTTAGTAAATGTAACCCTGTTTGCCGTTTGCATGGTAAGGGTTGGTGCGCGTCATTTTCCTTTTTCCACCTCCGAGCAAATTAATCAGTCAGGCTATAGGGTGATAAGAGCTTTTCTTTCTATGTTTCTTGCTTTCGGTTTAGGTGCGGCTCATTATGCCCTTGTAAAGAGGGATGTTCTGGGATTGAACATTATCTTGAAACTGATCTTTTTACTGCTCTCTTCCGGATTTTTATGGCTGGTATGGAACAGCTACGCCAATACAAGCTGGGCTGTTATAAAGCAGGCTGATGACAAATAATTTTTAACACTAAACCAGATTTTATAGATGATAAAATACGCGTCATTCTGCCTATTAGTTTGTATCGCCATCACTGCATGCAAAAACGCCGCAACTACCGGAAGTTCAAACTCTGTAGCTAAAGACGCTGCTGTAGCAAAAGATGTCCACACTCAATCCAATGCAGATAGTGTAATTATGAAACACCTGGACCTCGATATAAAGGTAAATTTTGAAACTAAACAGATTGCTGGTGTTGCCAACTGGAGTATAGAGAACAAAAACAAAGTGACTGAGCTGAAATTAGACACTTACTATATGTCGATAGACAGTGTTTTTGCAGATGGAAAACTTGTAAAATTTATACTGGATAGTCCTGTAAAGTACCTTGGTTCAGCTTTGCACATTCCTATATCCGCTAATACCAGCTCTATTGCCATTCATTATAAAACAGGTAAAGATGCAATAGCCTTGCAATGGCTCGGGCCGCAGCAAACACACGATAAAAAACATCCTTTCCTCTATACACAGTCCGAATCTATTTACGCCCGTTCATGGATACCCTGTGCAGACGGGCCGGGAATAAGATATACTTACAATGCCAGGGTAGAAGTGCCCAAAGGCTTAATGGCCCTTATGAGTGCCCATAACCCCCAGCAAATAAATGACAGCGGAATTTATCATTTTGATATGGAGATACCTGTGCCGGCTTACCTCATGGCCCTGGCTGTGGGAGATATTTCCTTCAAAAGTATTGATGAACGTACTGGGGTGTATGCAGAACCCGGGATGATAGATAAAGCCCGTTACGAATTTGAAGATGTTGGTAAAATGGTTGGCGCTGCTGAAAAACTTTATGGTCCTTATCGTTGGGGCAGGTATGATGTATTGGTTTTGCCGCCCGGTTTTCCTATTGGCGGCATGGAAAATCCCCGTCTCACTTTTTGTACCCCTACTGTAATTGCCGGCGACCGTTCTCTTGTCAACCTTATTACTCACGAATTGGCACATAGCTGGAGCGGCAACCTTGTTACAAATGCCACATGGAATGATTTCTGGCTCAATGAAGGCTTTACTGATTATTTTGAGCATCGTATATCAGAAGCGATGTATGGTAAGAGCTTTGCTGACATGATTTGGGAACTGGGTTACCAGGATTTTGTAGCTGCCGTAAACGATTTAGGAAAAGATAGTAAAGACACCTGGCTGAAGCTTGACCTGAAAGGAAGAGACCCAGACGACGGGCTTACTGATATAGCCTATGAAAAGGGGGCCCATTTCTTAAAACTGATAGAAAATACAGTTGGCCGGGAAAAGTTTGATGCCTTCCTTAAGAAGTATTTTGATGAGCATGCTTTCAAAACAATATATACTGAACAATTTCTTGTTTATCTTAACGACAACCTCTTAAAAGGCGATACAGCGCTCATCAACAAGATAAACATCAACGCTTGGGTATATGGGCCCGGCATTCCTGCAAATTGCCCGCGTGACTACCCTGAAAGGTTTAAGGCGGTTGATACTGCCCGCAATGAATTTCTTGCAGGCAAACCAATATCGAAAAGTATTACTGCTACCTGGACAACCAATGAGTGGCTGCATTTTCTAAGGAACATGCCGGCCAAGCTATCTCTCGCGCAAATGAAGTTCTTAGACGAGTCTTACCACTTTACAAAAACAGGAAACAGTGAGATAGCTGATGTATGGTTTGTTATGTCTCTATCTGCAGATTATAAACCTGCTTATCCTGCTATGGAACAGTTTTTAAGCAGCGTGGGCCGTCGCAAATTCCTGGAGCCGCTGTATACAGAAATGATGAAGACACCTGCAGGGAAAGAAATGGCAAAAAGCCTGTATACTAAGTACAAAATGAATTACCATCCCCTGGCACAAGTAAGCCTTGAAAAGATCGTAAAATAAGATGTGCTGTTTACCTGTCAATTACAAATCTTAGTGTTTGGTTTGTACCTGCTGCAGATATCCGCAGCAAATAAACACCATTAGCTAAAGATGGGCCTAAAACTATCTGTTTGACAAATGTTCCGTTCTGTGCTGTTGCACGTTCTTGCTGTAAAAGTTTTCCCGGCATATCCAATAGTTCTAT
>Ga0206930_1117_pt1 | contig 12862 bp, 15 predicted proteins | sample Alteio_BWOrgHeat_20_FD_152939 | JGI IMG/M metagenome (GOLD analysis project Ga0206930, IMG submission 152939) | Enriched cells from forest soil in Barre Woods Harvard Forest LTER site, Petersham, Massachusetts, United States -... | ecosystem: Environmental > Terrestrial > Soil > Temperate forest >... | reverse complement strand
AGCCGCAGCAGAGACGCCATAAGTTCTGCAGCCCAGATATACTCTGTTTAGATAAAAAGTCATAATTTGTTGTTTGGTAAAATTCTTTTCCAAGTAAAATGCTAGTACTAATTCTTGAACTTTACGTTTTATAGTACGTTCAGGTTTAAGGAATGCGATTTTAGCCAATTGCTGGGTGATAGTACTACCGCCTTGAACAACATGTCCGGCGCGGTAATTAGTATAAGCCGCCCTAATTAATCCTATTGGATCAATACCTGCATGGCTAAAAAACCGCCTATCTTCAGTGGCAATTACTGCATTAATTAAATTTTTTGGTAAGAGATTATAGCTAGTATATTCACCGTAAAGATCACCAAAATTAGTCAATACTTCGCCACTTGAGGCAATTAGCGTAATTCTGCGTTGTTTTTTTACTTGCTGTAATTGTTCTACATCAGGTAAATCATGCAAATAATATAACATACAAGCGGCGAAGATAGTGCCGACCCAAACGCTGGCAATAAGTCCCCATTTAAATAGCCATTTTAAAATTGCCAAAACTTTGCGTGTTCTTTTTCTAGGCTGTTTTTTGCCTGGGATTGATTTTAATTTTTTATTTAATTTTGGGGAAGACATGCTATATTGCTAATGTAAATTAGAAAAGGTGTTATAAAATGGAAGATACAATCTTTAGTAACCGTGCCCGCACCGAGTTAACCACTCTATTTGAACTGTTGCAACAAACTGGCAAATACGAAGATCTCGATATCGATCTGCAAGATGATGTATTATATATAACATTACCAACAAATCGGCAATATGTAATTAATAGACATACACCTTCCAAGCAAATATGGCTATCATCGCCCCTCACTGGGGCTGACTATTTTTCGTATAATGATCAGGATTGGCACAATAAAAGTGGCGGCCAATTAAAACAATTATTAATGACTGAGCTTGCCATTTATGAGTGAGAATAAATATCACGCTATAAGATATATAATTAAATATTTTGCTCCATATAAATTAGCATTATTTGGCGTGTTTATTGCTTTGTGTTTTACATCAAGCTCAGTGCTTGGGCTTGGCAAAGGTATAGAATATCTGATTGACCAAGGTTTTAGCTCGCATAACCAGCATTTATTAAATAAATCTCTAATCGTGTTGCTGTTCATTATTACGCTGCTTTCTATTGCGACATTCATTAGAGCATATTTGATTAACTCTATTGCTGAAAAAGTGGTGGCTGCTATTAGAAGTGATGTTTACAGCCATATTATCAAGCTAGATCCTGGTTTTTTTGAAACTAGCAAAACCAGTGATATCATCTCGCGTTTAGCCACCGATAGCACAGTGCTAAATAGTATTATCGGTTCAGTAGTTTCAGTTTCACTACGTAATGTACTGATGCTTGCTGGTGGGATATTCTTGCTTGTATCAACCAGCGGTAAACTTAGCTTATATGTAGGCATATTGCTGCCGCTAGTAATTATTCCGATTATCACTTTGGGCAAGAAAGTTAGGAGTTTGGCAAAGGTATCTCAGGGCAATATTTCATTGCTTAGTTCGCAAATTGAAGAAAGTTTAAACGGGATCAAAACAGTACAGGCTTTTGTGCGCGAAGAATATGAGATAGGTAATTTTACCTACAAAGTGAAAACGGCACAAGATAGTGCTATAAGCTGGATTAGATATAGGGGATTCCTTGCCGCTATCGTCATTATGATGGTGTTTTCTTCCATCGTTATTGTGTTATGGATTGGCGGTATGGATGTAATTTCTGGGCAGATGAGCGCGGGTGCATTATCATCATTTATTTTTTATTCCATAATTGTGGCTAGTTCCATCGGTGGTTTAAGCGAAGTTTTTGGTGATATTCAACGAGCTGCGGGTGCATGTGATAGGTTATTTGAGTTGTTAAATATCAAATCAAATTTAAAAGATGGTTATCAAACCCTGCCAAATAATGAACCAGAGCAGATAAAATTCACCAATATCAGCTTTAGCTATCCGGCTCGCCCAGATTTTAAAGCTATCAATAATTTTAATCTTGAGATTAAACAAGGCGAAAAGATTGCGCTAGTTGGCCCCTCAGGCGCAGGTAAAACCACTTTATTTCAGCTATTGCTTAGGTTTTATGATCCAAGTTCTGGAACAATTTATATCGATAATATTGATATTAAAACACTTAAAACAAAACTCTTGCGTGAGCAATTTGCGCTAGTATCGCAGGATCCGGTGATATTTTCTGCATCTGGCCTAGATAATATAAGATATGGCAAGATTGATGCTAGCGAAGATGAGGTAAGAGCCGCTGCTGCCCAAGCTGAAATACTGGATTTCTTAATGGGGCTACCGCAAGGTATTCATACATTTCTTGGGGAGAAGGGTGTACGTATATCTGGCGGGCAAAAGCAGCGTATTGCTATTGCTCGGGTAATCATCAAAGATCCAAAAATATTATTGCTCGATGAGGCAACTAGTAGTTTAGATAATGAAAATGAGAAACTAGTACAGCTAGCAGTACAAAAACTAATGCAAGGCCGCACCACTATTATCATTGCTCATAGGCTATCCACCATTGTTAATTGCGACCGTATTGTAGTGGTGGATAATGGTGCTATCGATGCTATCGGTACCCACGCTACATTACTAAAAACCAATGGGTTATATGCAAGGTTAGCTGCAAGCGCTGGATAGATAAGCAATTAGTATAATATACTGTATAACAAGAAAATATAACCCAAGCCAATTTCCTGGAAATACAATCCATTAATAAATTAATGAATAATTAACTCATTTTTGCTAATATAGTTATATGGAAATTATAGCTATGGAGTATGTGATATGGTTGGATTAATAGAGTCGCTAGATGAAAATGGAAATCTAAGATCAGATTCACCTTTTTGGGATCAGAAGCCTCATTTCATACTTGAAGAATTGCAAAATCAAAACGAGGATTTATTAGCAAAAATAAAAGATGAAAAAGGAAATAATCTACTTTACGCTGCTGCAAAATTATCTGAAACAGGTAGTGAACAAATAATAGATTTCTTGGCTCAGGACCAAGATATAATTGATATCAATTATGGAATACCAGCAGGTAGCGGTGGTAAACTAACCCCATTACATGCTGCAATAGAAGCTCATAATACAGTTACAATTAGCGCATTACTTGAGAATGGTGCGGATCCGAGCTTACTACCAGAAACAGATAGAAAATCTTTAATGGGATTTTTACGTGAATCCCCTGAGTTAAGGCAATCATTAAGTAGTTCGCCAATATCACCTGAAATGAAACAACAGCTTGGTATTGATACCAGGTCGCCATCCCCAACTCATGGAGCTATGAATTCGCCTTCTTCTCCGCCTAAATTAAGTTCTCAGCCACCAGCTGCAGTAATGATCGAACCTATGGGAATTGCGATTACAGGTAACAAAATCACTTATCCTGGTCCTGGTGATAATAAGTATGGCAGCAAATTCTGGGATCAATCACAAGAAAAGATTTTGTCTCAATTGAAGAGGTTGGGCAATAATCAATTAAAGCAAGGTAAGATGTTAAACATGGACGACGAGCAATTGAATGTTTTAGATTACATTCTTTCAGATAGGGATCTAGTCAAAAAAGATCTTTCATCTGTAAAAACATATTTGCAAGAACAAGGCGTAATAGATACCAAAAAAACGCTAATAGACAAAATAGTATCTGAAGTAACAAGTGGTAAACCAGCCAAAAATGTTAGAATTGAGATTACAGATAACAAAATCACTTATCCTGGCGATGATAAATATGGTTCCAAATTTTGGGCGCAACCCTCTAAAGAGATTCTGACCCAATTGAAAAAATTTGACAAAAAGGAATTAAAAACAGCGATATATTCATTTATGGGTGGGAGGCAAAATATTTTGTACTTAGCAGCATCAAATGGAAGAAAAGGTTGTACGGAAATAATAGATTATTTGATAAAAGAAGTAGGTATGGATGTTAATGAGGGCATGATACGTAAGGATGATACAGTCACTCCTGCTTTATTGGTGGCATATAATAACAATAATGGCGGAGGCGCTGAGGCTGTAAAAGCTTTAAGAAATCATGGAGCCAAATTGACATTGAATAATATGTTACTTGTGAATGAGTTAGAAAGTGATTTCTCGGTTAATTTACCATCATCTTATCTAGAGGGCACAGATGATGCATTAAGAACAAAAGCACGTACTGAACTTAATAAAACTATTAATAGTGATAGGGGTGAAAGACTTAATTTGTTGCGTGAAGAAGAGGTTATGAAAGAAATGCCAAAAGTCAAAAATGTAAAAGATGGAGGAACTAGCTTTCTACCAACTAATACTACTACTGTGATTAACAACAAATCACATGGTGCACAACACTAATAAGAGTAACTATCATGGGTGCAAATTCAGATGTTGTAAAAAAGTTAAATCAAATTATTGGCAATAGATTTGATGAACATAAATTTCATAAAGAAAAAGAGCGCACTGGCGTTAAGGTAGCGGTTCTTACAATAGGTAGCCATTCTAGCAAAAGTATGAATTTATTGAGGCTTGATTGTTTGGTTGAAGTACTAGAAGAAGCGCATATAAAGTGTGAAGTAGTATCTAGTAAACATCATCATAAAAGGACTACAGCTCTTGGAATAGAATTAGATCAGAACGCACTACTATCATTAGATTCAAAAAAAGTAACTACTATACAAAAAAAGCTTAGTGATCGGATCAAAGAAGTTGAACATGTGCAACCAAGTCAAACGCCTCCTAAAGCATATAAGCCATATCAACCGAGACAAGAATCAGACGGACAGCATAAGAGTAGGACAGTGGCTTTTAATAGTGATGTTGAATATAAGGAACTTCCTAATTATAGAGCAAAGGATTTAGTTAGAGTCATAGAGACAATAGAAAAATCTATTAAGCTAGCCAAAAATAAGGATAAAATTTCAGTAGGAAGCGAAGTAGAGAAAATACTTGGGACCAAAAAAATTATAAAAAATGTTGCGGGTGGGTTAAATCCAGAGCCATTATTAAGCAGCCGAGATAAAAGAAAGTTAGCCAAAGGAAAGTTTTCTTCCTCCTAAGGAAGTAAAAGACCAAGACAAATTGAAAAAAATAGCCAGATGGGAAAGAAAATATAATAATGATGAACAATTGCCAGAGATGCAGGAAATTAGAAGGCATGAAGCAGATCATAAGAATCCAATTTCTCCAAGCAGCACTCCTTCATCTGGTAATAAGAGTCCATATGGTGGAATACGACAAGGCAAGTAGTTAAGAAAAAATTTTTACAACATAATTTAGAGTAATAATAATGAAATACATAAATGAAAAAGAAGCGATGGAACTTTGGAATGGGGCTACAACTGGGCATACTAACCTTTGGGAAAAATCGCCAGCCGAAATATTGAATGTAATAGACCTAATACCAGAAGAAAAGCGATTAGCAGATGGTCATACATTATTATGTTTTGCAGTTTGCAATTTAAACAAAATAGGTAAGGGGAACAGCATGGTTCTGAATCATATTAAAGAACAATGTAATGTAAATCTCAACCAAGAAATAGAAATGGATGATGCGACTGTTAATTTGGGTACTAAATATGCATTAAGTTTTGCTTGTAAAGCAGGGAATATAAAAAATGTTAATTGGCTGCTTGAAAATGGCGCTAACCCAGAAACAGTTACTAAGGCAGAAAGAGCAGAATTAAGTAAACAAGATCCGGGTTCAGCGGGGCATAACATATTAGATAGTCTTACTATGGCCCATGCTGCTTCTCAATATGCCCAATATAAAAAGCAAGGTAAATCTTCATCATCACATGACAAAGGTGATCGTGATGATGGTCTGCGGGAACATAAGACACCGACATTAACACCTCCATCATCTCCAAAGGGTAAATCTACTTTTGTGAGAGAATGACTATTTTTGAGTTAAGATAATGAGTAAAAAGTTAGAAATTACAGTTGGTAAATTAAATCAAATCATAAATGGTTTTTTAGCAATGAATTTATAACTAGTGGGAATAATACCATTTACACCTTTTGAATGGACATATAATTAATATTACAAATACTAGCCACATCAGATAATTTTAGATTTTTTATAAAATCACAAATCACTTCTTCAAGTGCATCCAGAGTTTCATAGATACAATTTTTAATGGTTCGTTGTTTAATATGCAGCCACAGCCTCTCTATTGGATTTAACTCTGGCGAATATGGTGGCAAAAGAAGGATAGTAATGTTTAAAGGTATTTTTAAATCCTTTGACTTGTGCCAGCCAGCGCCATCCATAACTATTATAATTTTTCTGCCACAAGCATATTTAGCTATTTCCTCTAAAAATATATTCATACATTCGGTATTTGTGTTTGGTAATATTAGCTCAAAGTGCTTGCCTGACATTGGATTAACCGCGCCATAAACATAAAAATTCTGGAAACCTAATTTTACTTCTACTGTAGTTCTAGAGCCTTTAACAAACCAGCCATGACCCAGCTTAGAGTGCGTACCAAAGCGCGATTCATCAAAAAAATATAATTCAGCTTCTGGGTTGGCTTTAATCGTTTCGTCTAGATTTTTTTTTAAATTCCGGGTGGAGATTTTGATCTTGTTTGTAATGCTTGGGACGGGGCGTTATGTACGAAAATCCCAACTTCTTCATTAAGCGATGGACCGCCGTATTACCAACCTTAACCCCAATCTCCTCTTCGATTCTAATCCTTAGAGCATTGATAGTAAGGTTGTTTTCTTTCTTTAACCAACCCTTTATTATCTCATGATGTGCTGCAGTTACTGGACTTCGTGGCTTTTTAGGCTTTGCATATAAAGCTGTTAGTGATCCATCTTTTAGGCAATTTATCCAGGCGGTCAGGCTGGTACGGCTTATATCATGTAACTCGCACACTTTCTTTATGCCATGCTTTTTAGCAGCTACTATGGCATGTAATTTGAATGCCAAAGAACCAAATTTGCCTAGATTCTTTAGGCCATTCTCAGCTAGCAATACTATTTCATCGGTTAATATTTGGGATACACGTGGCACTTATAAACTCTCCTTAATTTTGTATTATAACATATATGGTCATTATAGCAAAATCAAGCAGCTTAGTCTAGTAAAATATGTTCAGTTATATAGTGTAATTGGTATAAGAGCTTGTTGACAAACCCTAGAATCATGCAGAATACTTCCTTAATAATAATCTATTCATGGCTAAATAAATTAAATTCTCAGTAGATTCTGTTAGATAGTCATATTCCTTTGAGAGCCTGCGGTTCCTATTAATCCAGGCAAATGTTCGTTCTACTACCCACCTTCTTGGCTGTATTTTAAAGCCAGTCTCAAATCTGGGCAACAGTTCAGGTGGGGTATCTTTATGCACCCAAAATCTACAAGAAGGCCTTTTAACTATCTCAAGATCGATATTATATTTTTGTTTTATACATTCTTTTAAATCTTTGCCTTGATACCCCATATCAGCCCACATCTTTACTACCGTCTTGTATTTTTTTAGCATCTCATCTAATGCCATATTTACCCCCTCTCTATCATTTTCATTGGCGGGGCCAACATAACAACCTAAAATAAATCCTTCTGTGTCAGTAATAATATGACGTTTCCTTCCTTTTACTTTCTTCCCTCCATCGTAACCTTTGACCCCCCTTTTTCTGTCGTTTTTACGGACTGACTGTCAACTATACAGCCGCTGGGACTAGCAGTCCGCCCCATCTTTAATCTAATATCCTTGGTAATATCGCTATTCATTTTTTCAAAGATACCTTGATCTTTCCATCTTTGATACTGCTTATAGATAGCTGTCCAAGGTGGAAAGTCATGGGGAAGGTAACGCCATTGGCAGCCAGTTCTCAAAATATAAAAAATAGCATTTAATATCTCCCGCTTCTCATATCTTGCAGGCCTTCCTCCCTTGTCATAGGATACAAGAAGTAATTGCTCTATCTTTACCCATTCTTGAGTTGTTAGGTCTGTGGGATAAGTCATTCTTGGCATAATAAGTATCTCCCTGTTAATTATAACAAAAAAATACCATATATTCAGGGTTTGTCAACAAGCTCTAAGCAATAGAGTAGCGATTCTTACGGAAGATATTTTAAGCTTGAGAAGCAAATGGGTCGAATCTTATCCCGCTGGTCACTCAACAGGACATAAAAAAACAGGTGAGAAGGAATTACCCTCTTAACACTCCGCCGGTATTTTTTTGCACATTATCAATTATATTTTTGCAAATCACTTCGCTTTCTACGTCGCTAATTGTACGGTCCATTGCTTGTAATGTTACTGCCACTGCCACTGATTTTTTGCCTGGTTCTATTCCTTGGCCTGAATAAACATCAAAAACTTTTACTGATTTGATTAGGTTTTTTTCAGTAGCATTAATACTGCGAACAATCTGGTCTGCAGCGAGAGAAGCCTCAACAATAAATGCAAAATCACGCTCGATTGCCTGGTAGTCTGAAACTATGTAAGGGGCTTTGCGGCCATGTTTTACTTTAGCGATTGGTACCTGATCGATAAAAATCTCAAACGCCATAGCATTAGTTTTTATATCCATTAGGCGTAAGAAACTTGGATGTAATTCACCAAAATAGCCAATAATATTTTTACCTAAACTTATACAAGCCGATCTTTTTGGGTGGTAATATGATGGTGCATTTTCTGTTAAATTAAATTTGTTAAAATCGATAGAAGATTCAAGCATTATAGCAGCTATATCTGCCTTAACATCAAATAGGTCAGCTGGTCTAGCATCATTATAAATCGAGCGCCCGGTATACATCCCAGTACGAATTCCGGCAATAACTTTCTTCTGACCGTTTGGCGTAACATCATTAAATACAGGCCCAATTTCAAATAAAGCAAGATCAGTAAATCCCCGAGCAGCGTTTTTTTTCACACAAGAAATTAAATTAGGAATGATTGATGGTCGCATATAATCAAAATCTTGTACTATAGGGTTTGTGAGAAGCAAAGCTTCATTAATTGGGGCGATTTGTTTAGCAATAGAGCTAGACATAAATGACCAGCTTATTACTTCGTTTAGGCCTCTAGCTGCAAGCATTCTGCGAAGAAGATTTATGCGTCTAAGTTCAGGTGAGAGGGCGGGGTCTGTTAGCATTGAGTCGCGCGGTAATAAAGTCATAGGAATTTGGTCAAACCCGTTAATACGCAATACTTCCTCAACAATATCAGCTTCGCCTTCTACGTCATTACGCCAACTCGGAATTTTTATATTCCAATTATTATCGATGGAAAAACCAAGACGAAGTAATATAGTTTTAATGATGTCATCAGATAGAGTAACTCCACCTAAGCTTTGAATTTTTGCTGGAGAAAATTTAAAAGATCTTTGTATGGTATGAACATTACCAATGAAGATAGCTTCGCTAATTTCTCCGCCGCAAATAGATGTGATCATGCTGGCTGCAATTTGTGCGCCAAGGCTTGTGAAATCATGATCTGGTTTACGTTCAAACCGATAGCGCGAATCACTCTCTATTTGATGATGGCGTCCGCTGCTTGCTATCATATCAGGATCAAACATGGCCGCTTCTAAAAATATATTACTAGTGGATAGCTCTGCGCCACTAACTTTTCCACCCATAATTCCAGCAAGTCCTAATATTTCTTTAGCGTCTGCAACTACTATATCAGTTTCAGTTAGGCTATATTCTTTATCATTTAGCGCAGTGAATTTTTCGTTAGCCTTAGCTAACCTGACGGTAATATCGCCGGATAATTTATCTGTGTCATAAGCATGGAGTGGGCGGCCAAAGCTATAATTAATATAGTTGGTTATATCTACAATAGCAGAAATTGGTTTTTGTCCAATTGCTTGTAATCTTTTGGCTAACCAATCAGGACTTGGTTTATTGGCAATATTTTTAATATGATAGCCAACAAATAATGGGCAGTTCGATGAATGTTCAATATGTACATTAATTGGCGATTTATGACTGGTTGCGATAAAGGGTATTGTTAATGATTTTAGTTTGCCAATACCAGTAGCGGCTAGGTCTCTGGCAATACCATAAACACCTAGGCAATCACCGCGATTAGGTGTGATTGCAACGGAAATAACTGGGTCATTTAATCCCAGGAAGCTTGTGAAATTATCACCAATTTTAGCGTCTTGTGGTAACTCAATTATACCGTCTGAATCTTTACCCAGGCCAAGTTCAGCAGCAGAACATAGCATACCAAAACTTTCCACATTTCTAATTTTGCTGGCTTTAATTTTCATTTTATTTGTTGGAATTATACTGCCAATAGGCGCGAGCACCACTTTCAACCCCGGCCTAGCATTTGGTGCGCCGCATACTATTTGTAATATTTCATTGCCTGTGTCTACTTTACAAACTTGTAATTTTTCAGCTTCTGGGTGAGGGCTTGCTTCTAGTATATGTGCTACTGTAAATGCGGATAAATCTTTGGCCGCATCGGTTATTGATTCAACTTCCATACCAATAATAGTTAGCTTTTGACTAATTTGCTCTAGGGTAGCATCGGTATCTAAATATTCTTTTAGCCAAGAAAGAGTGAATTTCATCGCGCGAGCCCTCCTACTAAGCTTGGTATATCAAAAGAAGAAAATCCATAATGTTCCATCCATCTAGCATCACCTTCAAAGAAATTACGCAAATCAGAGATACCATATTTTAGCATGGCCAGACGTTCCAGTCCCATACCAAAAGCAAAACCTTGATACACATCAGGATCAATACCAACGTTTCGTAGCACCTTTGGATGAACCATACCACAACCCATAATCTCTAGCCAATCTTCTCCACCGCCGATTTTAAGCTCGCCTTGAGTGCGGCTACAGCTAATATCCACTTCAGCCGAAGGTTCAGTGAAAGGAAAGAAGTTAGAACGAAACCTAACTGGTAAATCATCTATGGCAAAAAATTTCTGCAAGAATTCCATTATACAACCTTTCAAGTGACCCATATGGATGTCTTTATCGATTAATAATCCTTCTAATTGATGGAACATTGGAGTGTGAGTTATATCCCAGTCACAACGATAAACTCGGCCGGGAGAAATAATACGAAAAGGTGGCTTGCCTAATTTCATTGAACGAATTTGTACCGGCGAGGTATGAGTGCGGAGCAACATAGTATTTCCACCTTCATTTGGTAAATAAAATGTATCATGGTTTTGTCTTGCTGGGTGATTTTTTGGAATATTAAGCGCGTTGAAATTATGGTAATCATCCTCGATTTCAGGACCCTCAGCCACACTAAACCCCATAGTGCCAAAAATTGCGGTTACTTCATCGATTACTTGACTAACCGGGTGGATTTTGCCTTGAGGTGAGCTGCGGCTTGGCAAGGTTACGTCGATTTTCTCCGACATTAATTTAGCATTGATTATTTGCAGCTCAAATGCGGCTTTTTTGGTATCAACTATCTCTTGCAACTTATTTTTTATGATATTTATTTCAGCCCCAAAAGTTTTACGTTGTTCTGGCTCCATACTACCTAAGGTTTTCATTAAGTTCATCAATTTACTTGATTTACCCAAATATTCCACCCGCGCTTCTTCTAGCTGTGCTAAGCTGCTTGATTGATTGATTTTCTCTAAAGCTTGTTGTTCAATTATATGTAACTCAGTCATGTTTTTTCCTAGTTATTTGCATTCTAAGCTCTACATATTAATCGCTTATTTGAAAAAGGAAATAGGAAATAGCTTATAGCTAATAAAAAAAGCCCTCTAGATTACTCTTAAAGGGCTTTTAGTAAATTTATGGATGTTTTTATTTAAGCAGCTTGTTTGCTTAAAGCTTCTTTTGCTTGCTCAACCAATCCTTTGAAGGCAGCTGGTTCGCGTACTGCCAAATCAGCTAGTACTTTTCTGTCGATTTCAATTGAAGATTTGATTAACCCGTTGATAAATTGAGAATAAACCATCCCATGTTCTCTAACGGCTGCATTAATACGCTGAATCCATAAGCCCCTAAAATCACGTTTTTTGTTACGACGGTCGCGGTAAGCATATTGCAATGCTTTCTCAACTTTCTCGATCGCTACGGTAAAACAGGTCTTAGCACGGCCTCTATAACCTTTAGCCATTTTAAGGATCTTTTTATGTCTTGCACGGCTCGAAGCCCCACCATTTACTCTAGCCATAATTAATCTCCATAAGGCATAAATTGTTTAACAATCTTTGCATCACATTCTTTCAAGACTGTGGTACCACGTTGGTTACGAATTTGATTTTTCGTTCTTTTCACCATTCCATGGCGCTTGCCTGCTTGGGCAGATTTCACTTTGCCGTTTGCAGTGAGCTTAAAGCGTTTTTTAACACCGCTTTTAGTTTTCATTTTTGGCATTTCATACTCTACTCAAATTAAAGTTAAAACAAATGGTTAGGCATACCAAAGCCCAGACCATTTAGATAATGGTGAGCTAGTTATATAGGCAACTCAAGGCAAATGCAAGATATTATTCCTATATTGTATAAATAGGTAAAAATCATTTACATTTATACGAGAGCAGTATATACTTAGTGTATACATCGGGAGTGTAGTAATATGGAAACCAATATACATAAATGGGGCAATAGCTTGGGAGTTAGAATTCCGCAACATATTGCACGAAAATTTTATCTAAACAATGGTTCGGTTGTTGAATTATCAATTCAAGATGATCACATCACGATTTATCCCAAAAAATATAATTTAGCTGACATGCTAGAACAGATCACTGAAGAAAATAAGCATGACATAATTGATAACACTTCAGAAGGTCAAGAAGAGTGGTAGGATTTATACCAAACCGTGGAGATATTATATGGTTAGAATTTGAACCCCAGCAAGGCAAAGAAATTCAAAAAACCAGGCCT
>Ga0206930_1138_pt1 | contig 12903 bp, 12 predicted proteins | sample Alteio_BWOrgHeat_20_FD_152939 | JGI IMG/M metagenome (GOLD analysis project Ga0206930, IMG submission 152939) | Enriched cells from forest soil in Barre Woods Harvard Forest LTER site, Petersham, Massachusetts, United States -... | ecosystem: Environmental > Terrestrial > Soil > Temperate forest >... | reverse complement strand
AACAGTAAAAGTATACAAGTGCAGGATAACCAGATGAAAAACATGCAGGGCCCGTATCCACGGGGCGCATTTGTTCAGTTTGATAATGTGAGCGGAGGCGATAACCGGGTAAAAGGCAACAAGCTGGAGAATATTTTGGGACAAAGTTATCCCGAAGATGCGATAAGCATGTATAAGAGCAATGGCCTGCCAACCGATAATATTTATATTACAAACAACTGGATAAGGGGCGGCGGCCCAAGTAAATCGGGAGGCGGTATTATGCTTGGCGATAACGGGGGCAGCTACCAGGTAGCGGAGTCAAATATCCTGGTAAATCCCGGACAATATGGTATGGCTGTATCAGGAGGTACACATATGCAGATAGTTGCCAATGAAATTTATGCCAAGGCGCAATCTTTTACCAACGTGGGCCTGTACTATTGGAACCAATCAGGGCTTCCAAGTTCAAGTATTACCATTAGCAACAACAAGGTTAATTTTACCAGCGGGATGTATGGCATCAACAATTCTTATATCGGAGCTGGCAATGCTACCCCAACCGGCTGGAGTACCAATATATGGAATGCGAGTATCAATGCTTCCATATTGCCAACCACTATTATTACAATGAATTAAAAATCTATTACTTCTAATTAATTTAAACCTGCCGCTTAGCATAAATGTTAAGCGGCTTTTTTTTGATATCTACAACAAAACATAAAAAAAGAAGAGCTCCTGTTGGGCAGGAGCTCTTACAAACCAATTATAAACCTAAACTATGAGAGAAGAGAGTTGCAGAGAATGGGATCGAACCATTGATATGCTCCTGTCAGCGCCCTGCCTTTTGTTATGGTACAAATATAAACAAATATTTTAATTACACTATAAAATCTATAGAAATTATAGAATTAATTATAAAACGCTTTCTCTTAGTGATTTAATTCATATAAAATTAATATTGGGGCCGATCACTCTATGATTCCGGCGGGAAAGGTAAGCCTGAAAGTGCTGCCTGTACCCAGTTCGGAGATAACGTCAATTTTAATTTGATGGAAATCGGCAATTGATTTCACAATAGGCAGGCCCAGCCCAAAGCTATCCTGCTGCAGCGATTGACTGAATTTCTTGAACCTGTTAAAGATCCGCGGCAGCTGTTCAGGACTAATACCTATACCTGTATCTGTAATTTCAATTACAAAAAGCTTATTCTCGGCCACACCGGATATATTTATTTGGCCGCCCTCCTTGTTGTATTTTATAGCGTTGTTGATCAGGTTGAAAAACAAATTGAACAACAGGAACTTGTTAACCCGGGTCAGATTCCATTCGTGGGGGATAACTATTTCGCAAGTGATATTCTTTTCCTGCAGGCGAATGGATATCTCATCATTTACTTCGTGGATAAGGGCTTCAACAGAAATTTTGTCCTCTTTTAAAAATTGCTCATTTTCAATTTGCGATATTAACAAAAGCGTTTTTGTGATGCTTTTTAAGCGGTTTAGTATTTTCTGCATTTCAAGCAGGCGCACCTTCACATCATCTACAATATCCTCGCGCTCAAACATATTTTCAATTTTCGATTGCAGGATGGATATTGGCGTCATCAACTCATGTGATGCATTCGAAATAAATTCGCGCTCCTTTTGAAATGCGCTCTCAATCGTCTGGATCATTTTATGAATACTTATATCCAGGTATTCAAAATCCGAAGTGGTTGTCCGTACTTTTTTATAGGGCGTATGATTAGGGAATTTATGTCCTATTAGTTTGGTTTTAATGATCAATCCCAATGGTCGTAAAACATAAGTGGAATAAATCTGATCCGCCAAAATGGTAAGCAGTATCATCCCAAGGAGTATTTCAAATGCGATGCTTTGCAGCGGAGCAGCGGTTTCGTCAATGGTATCAACACTTTTCCCTATTTCCAGCAGGTAGCTCTTCTTATTTACCTTAAAAGTTTCGCTCAATATGCGGTATTGTATGGTATCGCCCTCCACAAGCCGTTTCTCATTCTTGATAGTATCTATGTTCTCATTCAGCGAGTCGATATCAAGCCCTACATATTCTTCCTTGAGCAATGCATTATAACTGCCATATGCCTCCCCGTTTTGGATATAATTGTTTATGCCCGGCCCCTTAACAATTTTCAGCACCTTGTCTCTTTGTTTGCGCAGCCAGTTATCAGTATAACTCTGGTTAATGTCCTTAATTAACGTAGGCAGTAATAACACAAACAGCACTACTATTACCAGCTTCGAGATGGTATTAAACAGCGTCAGTTTGGTTCCGAGTTTCAATAATTAATTGTTAATGTTTATTCTGTAACCAAGGCCCCTTACCGTTTCTATCCAGTCGGGCGCCCCGTAAACGTTCAGTTTCTTTCGGATGTTTTTTATATGAGCGTCAATATAGTTGGAATCATAATCGTCATTCACAATGCTTCCCCATATATGTTCACTTAACTGTGAACGGCTCAGCGTTCTGTTCTTATGCAGGATCATATAAGCCACCAGGTCGAATTCCTTTTTTGTAATTGAATTTATTAATGTTTCCTTATACGAGATGGTCCGGTTCGTCAGATCGATCAAAAATTCGCCGAGTGCAACAACTGAGTTCTTCAACCCGAATTTACGGCGGGTAATGGCCTGCATCCTGCTTTGCAATTCGAGCAAGGAGAATGGCTTGGCCAGGTAGTCATCGGCACCAAGATCGAGCCCTTTAATACGGTCATTCACTTCGGCGCGGGCGGTTAGTATGATACAGGCGGCTTCAGGGTTGTACTTTTTGGCTTCTTTAAGCAGGTCGAGGCCCTCATAATCGGGTAGCCCCAGGTCTATCAGGATAAAATCATAGAGATTTGTAGCGATCTTTTCAGAAGCTGATGCACCGTCAAAACATATTTCGCATATGTAATTACAGTTCGACAGGAATATTTCAAGCTCGGCGGTCAACGCCTTTTCGTCTTCAACAATCAGAACATTCATATCACCCTAATAAAAAACGTAATAAAAAGTTAAGTTATAAAACGATTCTCTGTGATTTCTTAATATGCCTTCAACATTTACCGGTATTGAATATTTATAGGACGCCTCAAAGGTATAATGCGGCCGGTTGTAGGCTATAGGTATTTTAATACTATAATTGAGCGCATTAAATTGACTGTTATCCCCTGCATATTTTTGTGGCGGCGGGAAAATATAATGGTCATTGTCCCTGTCGTGATTTAATGAGTATTTCTCCACGAAATTTTGCGTACCGAGGATAATATTAAAAGAAGGTGTAAAGGAAAGGTAATCTTTATCGTCAAAAATACTCCAGTTGGTTTCAATGTATTTAGAGTTGCTTATAGTTACAAAGAAATCATGCGACTCCCCGAATAAATAATCAAGTATCACACTCGTCTTTAAAAATTTCCAGTCGTACGTGTTTTTGAAATCGATGTCATTGGACGAAGCTGATTTGATGATCAATGCATTTCTATCAAAAAGAAACCGCGTGTAACTTATGTTGCCAGAGACTTTTTTAGATAGATTATAAAGATACCCAACGCCAAAATCTGCTTCATCAATTGTGGGTATTGAACCGAATACTTTATATGCTGAGCCATAAACAAATATGCCCGACTTGGCATTGTAAATAATATCGGTATTTAAAAACGGATATTTAACAGGGCCGGTACGACCAAAAAAGCTTGCATCGCTGCCATAACTTACCCCAACTGACAGCGACTTTTTCCTGACTACCGTATCAGTATCTGCCGTCAGCCGTGGGGAACGATCTATTAAAATGCGGTGCCTGTTAATAGCAGCATCTGCATTAAAATAAATGGTTAAAAGAAACAGGGTGCAAATGTATTTCATTAATTGACGATATGATGTAAACTGATTTTGTTAATTGCCATTCCTTCTTGGTATTTCGGGCGGGCGTTCCAGGCCAGGTGGCCTGCGCTGCCTCTTCGGTTTAACTTTAGGCGGGGAATTTGCGGTCCCGTTCTCATCAATTTTTTCGGGTTTAGGCAAACGCTTCGCTTTTGCCACTTCCTTTATTTTCTTTTTGTCGTCCAGTTCTTGTTGCTTTTTGGATGTTTTAGTTGTAGTGTCACTGAAAAATCTCGTTGAAGGGTCCAAGTTAATATTATGCGCGGTAAAAGCATAATGGGGAGGGCTCACTTTAATTTTAGCGGAAGATAACCAAGGGATGAGTATCAATAGCAGGACAATATACACAAACCACTTAATCATTTGCAGGAGAAAAACTTAAAATTCTTTTCAAATACTATCAATCAAAAAGCTTAGCGATCAACCAAAATCCCGATTTATAAGCCGGTTGTTTTTAAACAGGTTACTTCACATCCCAAAAATCGAAATTTTCGGCATTATAACCCGCTGCTAATCGTGATATATTTTAATAACTATGGCATGGTTTATAAAAGCAGCAAAGCGCCCCGTTCAGGGCGCAGTTGTTATATATAGGGTATTACCGTGTAAATTCAATAGGATTGGGCTGAATTGATACTAAGGATCAGGTTAGATAATTAACTTCTCTCGAAGTATAGATCCTGTCTTGGTCATCAATGATAACACAGGCAAGCTGTTGCAATTGATTGATGAGATAAAGGCCCGCATTTACCCCCATCATCATAATCGGGGTGGCCATTGCGTCAGAAAGCTCGGCCGTTGGGCTTACAATGCTTACACTTTTAAGTATACTAACAGGGAAGCCTTTTTTAATATCGATGCTTGGCGAATACTTTTTATTATTAATTGTAGCATTTTTTTCGAGGTTAGCAGATGTTGCTACAGCCATATTGCTGATATTAATATCGGCGAATGGCTGCTTCTCCTGTTCCGGATCAGCCACAGCAACGGTCCAGGGCTCATTATTAGGTTGCAGGCCCCAGGTGAGCAGATCGCCACCTGCATTGATCACGCCACTGCCTACGCCCATCATTTGCAAAATATATTTCGCCCGGTCTGAAGCGTAGCCTTTGCTTATTGCGCCAAAACCAATGCGCATTCCCTTTTCCTTCAAAAAAACAGTTGTATTCTCAGCATCAAGCACCACACGCTTATAATTAGTGAATTTTACCGAATTGCGCTCGATCTTATGAACATCTATATTTTTATCGATAGCGCTATAAGTGATATCAAATGTTCCATGAGTAAGTTCGGAGATCTTTAAGGAGCGGTCGATCAGCTTAAAAATTTCTGCTCCAACCTTCACGGGCTTTATACCTGCATTACGGTTTATTTCATTTATCTGGCTTTCATCGCTAAATGCGCCGAGCAGCTTTTCAACCCTGCTGATCTCAGCAATGGCGCTATCAATACAATTATCGGCCCAAACAGGGTCATTACCAACCACACTAATTTCAAAACGGTTACCCATCAGGCGCACACTGCGTCTGAAAATGTTTAGATCGTTATTATATGTTTTTATTGCTAACATAGACAAATGATTTTATATCAGATTATCAAAAAACCTATAGTCAATAGATGATAATGCTCAATCAGGGGTAAAATGTTTAATGAGCCTATTTTAATACCGAAAGTAGCGGCTTATTATGAAAATGAGATGAAAAACCAATTATGGATCGTTTAATATCCTGCCATAAATATTTTATGCGCAAGAAAATAAACAATAAAGCACAATCAGATGTTCATTGATTATTATTTTAAATAATATTCTTCAACTAATAAACGTTTTTATTGCATTCGCCTGAAAAATATGCTTAGAAAGTTACAGCTCCTTACCGTGGTACTGGTAATTCTCTCGACAAACTTATTTGCGCAGTCAAGCAATGACCAGCTGGAATTTACAGCGATTAGTGCGATTAAGATATTTACTCCCGATCAATATAATTTGCAAGGCAAAGCATGGGGAGGAGAGCTGGCTTATCATTTTAACATGGCCGATAACAAGGCTAATTATGCAACGATGCTTGGCATCAGTTCAATTGATATCGTAGCATCATATCGCAGTTACCAATCCCTGACTATCAATAACGACCCCGCATCAAAAGGTTCCCTGGGAAGTGTTTATGGCCTTATTGGCCGGCTGGAAATACCTGTTTTTAAGGCGGGGCCGGTTAAGTTATTATTCACGCCAGGCATAGGCTTTGCTTATTCTACCGAAAGTTATTTTGATAACAAAAATCCGCTTGTGGGCAGTCACCTTAACCTTGCTGCGCAGGGGGGGCTAAAACTTTTCACAGCTATCACTTCAACCACCGGCATACAGGCGGGCATCGATGTATTCCATTATTCAAATGTTGGCGTGCGGGTGCCTAATTTTGGCATTAATTCCTATAATCTTTCGCTGGGCCTGGTTCAAAATATTGATCAGAAAGGGCCCTCAACGCCGCAAAATCCTTTTGTTTACGATCATAAAAGCTCAATTGAATTTGGTGGTGATTTAGGTATGCGCGGGGTGTTCGAAAGCAGGAAGGAACTGCACAGGGCCGGGTTTTATGCGGGTTATAGTTACCAGTTGAGCCCGGTTTTCAGTTTGAAGGGAGGGTTTGATGCAGGTTATTATTTTACTCCGTTTAACCCTAAAGATTTTAACGCGACTTTTGCAGAATATGGCAGCTCATATGATAAATGGCGGGCGGGCATCAGTATTGGCGGCGATATGATGATTGGCCGCCTGGCTGTAATGGCGGCATATGGGTACTACCTTCATTATCACAGTTATTACAACAACAAAACCTACTGGACACCGGGCCTGAAATACTATGTACTGCCATGGATGGCCTTACAGGCCAAGGCCTATATACATAATACGGATGCTGATTATTTAGGGCTCGGGCTGCTGTTCAGAGTTCATCCGTAGAGCAATGTCATTAAGCTAAGAAAATGTGTACGTTTCAAATTGCGCCGTAGGTGCTAAAGGTCGGTAGAAAATTCATTTTTTAACATTTTAGCGTGCCATCGGTACGCAACATTCACGAAGTTCCGTACCGATGGCACGGCATTTTTATATGCCTATTTTTCTACCGACCTTTGACCCCGCTGGGGTCGGTCCTTAACTTAATGTCATTGTCTGTATGATAACTTATTAAGCTATAGTGCCTTCCTTCAACTTTTCAGCATTTTCGGCAAATTGCAGGGCTTCAAGTATTTCCTGGATATCACCGTTCATTACTCCGGGTAAATTATAAATATTTAAACCTATGCGGTGCTCTGTCATACGGCCCTGCGGATAATTATAGGTACGCACCTTAGCTGAGCGGTCACCTGTGGAAACCATAGTTTTGCGTTTTTTGGATATCTCCTCCAAATGTTTCTGCAGTTCCATCTCAAATATCCTCGAACGTAATACCTGCAGGGCCTTATCGTAATTCTTCAATTGCGACTTCTGATCCTGGCATTGTGCGATTATACCGGTGGGTATGTGCGTTAATCTTACCGCAGAGTACGTAGTATTAACCGACTGCCCGCCTGGTCCGGAGGCACAGAACAAGTCCTTACGGATATCACTTACTTGCAGGTCAATATCAAATTCATCAGCTTCAGGCAATACCACCACGCTGGCTGCGGATGTATGAACACGGCCCTGTGTTTCGGTATCAGGTACACGTTGTACACGATGCACACCCGATTCATATTTTAATGTTCCGTAAGCGTCTTCGGCTAATACATTGAACACAATTTCCTTATATCCACCTGCAGTGCCTTCGGTATAATCCACTAATTCGGTTTTCCATCCGCGCTTTTCGCAATAACGCATATACATGCGGTAAAGGTCGCCGGCAAACAGGGCAGCCTCGTCGCCACCTGTACCGCCACGAATTTCTACTATGGCATGTTTTGCATCTTCAGGCTCTTTAGGGATCAGCATCAGGCGGATCTCTTCTTCTTTTTCGTCCTGCCTTTGCAGTAATTCGTCCAGTTCCATCTTAGCCATTTCCCTGAACTCTTCGTCCTTTTCGGTAGCTAAAATTTCCTTGTTGGTATCTATATTGCTCATGATGTTGCGGTAGATGTTATACTCGTCAACAACCTTAGCAAGGTCCTTATATTCCTTATTCAGCTGGGCAAAACGCTTCATATCAGCCATTGCATCAGGGCTGCTTAGTTCTGCTTCCACGTCTTTCCAACGCTGATTTATCGCTTCTAATTTCTCTAACATATAACCTCACCTAATCCTCTCTGAAAGGAAAGGATTTTTTTATTTCTCTTATAAAAATCGCACAAAAGTACGAAATTTTAAGCGGATTTTTAAGGGGGATTGAATGACAGGCATGTTATTACACCTGGGTAACAATACTGTTTTCAAAGTATTTCAGGATTAACTCTTCGCCATCAAATACGGCATATGAATTATAATTTACCCATTCGCCGAGGTTGATGTAGCGGCTTTTCTCATTAAGCTGGATATCCAGCGGCTTGTGGCGATGCCCGAAAATCAGGTAATCGTAATACTGTGTTTTTAACAGATCATTGCAAAATATAATGAGCCATTCCTGTTCGCCGGGTTTGGGATCATCCTTTTTCTCATTAGCGATGCGGCTATGGCCCGACCAATAATTGGCTAAACCTACCCCAAAATTCGGATGAAGGCGCGCGAACAGCCACTGGCACAATTTGCTCCTGAAAAATGCCTTTAAGCCCTTATAAAAACTATCACCCGGCCCTAATCCGTCGCCATGGTGCAGGAAGAATTTTTTACCGTTACGCTCGATAATAAGCTCATTGGATATGATGGTTGCACCAAACTCTTTGGTGAAGTAATCAAACATCCACATATCATGGTTGCCCTTAAACATATAGATATTTATCCCCGAATCAGCCAGTTCGGCCAGTTTGCCGAGGAAACGGACATAACCTTTTGGCACCACGGTATTATATTCAAACCAAAAGTCAAAGGCATCGCCCATTAAAAAAACCTCGGATGCATCAACCTTGATCATCTCCAGCCAGCGTACCAGGCGATCCTCCCGCTCACGGCTTGCGGCATAGCCGGGCGCACCCAAATGAAAATCAGAAGCAAAATACAGTTTACCGGGTTTTGACATGTAGGCGCAAAAGTAATGATTTTTGATTTCGAATTTCGGATGTTCGATTTCGGGTTGGGTTTACCTTCATAACCGTTGCCTGTATCCCACCATGCGACAATCTGGAAGCCGTCAGTGGAGACACGGACAACAGATTGTGAATAAACCGAATCCATCACAATAATTACAAACCAAAAGCAAAACGATATGTAGCTTAATATAGAATATTCCGATATTCGATTTTCAAAATTCATATTCAATCAAATGGCATCCATCCTCCACATCCTCAACGGCGATTCCACAGCGCTGAGTTTTAATGAAACCGGGCTTGAAGGCCAAACATTGATTTGGCGCGAGGTGCTCTCGCAGGGGCCACTGATAGAGGATATTTCATCCTCCGACTTCTGGAATGCCCGCTCGGAATGGATATGCAAAGGTTTGAACGAAACCCCTGAACATTACCAGGAACATGTGGTGAACCAACTCGAAAAGTTGAGCGAACCCTATGATGAGATCAACCTGTGGTTTGAGTTTGACCTGCATTGTCAGTGCAATTTACTGGGGGTGATGATGATGATCGCTAAGCGGACCGACCTTTCTGAACAGGCCATATATTTAATATGCCCCGATAATTTTCCCGGCAAGCCAATTTTCAGGGGGATGGGCGAATTGAATGACGAAGAGCTGGAATATCTTTATGATAATATCAGAACACGGCTAAGCGATTTTGACTTTGTTTTGGCCAGCGAGGCGTGGAGCCTTTATGTAAATGGTGATGACAAGAAATTGGAGAAATGGCTCAATGAAAATACCTTCTGGGGTAACCTTACCTCGCTGAAACCTGCATTAGAAGCCCACTTAAAGCGGGTACGGGTAAATGCGGATGGGCTAAATTATATTGAACAAAGGCTGCTGGATATTTACAATAGCGGCAAGAAAACCCGGCATGAGATATATCAGGAATTCTGGGATACCGAAAAAATTTATGGAATGGGCGATCTTGAAATAGATATTTACCTGCAAAAACTAACCGATAAACACAGGATATCTCCGTAAATTATTCAAGATCCGCCTGTGGTTACTGCTATGGTTGGCGTAGGGTCACTTTCGTTCTTCAACCTGTCTAAAGCTGTAATTACATATAAGTAAGTTTTGCCCTTCTCGGCCGTTTCATCCTCAAATTCAGTATCGGTATTGTATTGAATATGCAGAATGTATTTTGGGTTGGATAAATTTACGGTATCAGTACCATCAAAGCGATACACCACGTATCCATACACAGGTTCCTTATCCTTTGCGGTATCCGGGGTTTCCCACTTCAGTTTTACACCCCGACCATTGGCATTTGCAGTCAGATTTTTTGGTGCCATAGGCGGTACCGAATCCAGCCACAACATCGGCGGCGGCAGGGCCGGGTATTTATAAAAATTTAAATGCAGGGAATCAGTAATGCCAATAGGATTGCGCATCAAAGTGTTATTGCTGAAGAACACACTCCCCTGCACCCGCGGATTATCCCTGAGGTACCTGATCTGGTTGGGTATTTCAGATGGGTTCTTAAACGCAGGTGACCTTACCTCAAAGGCGCGATATGGCGCCTGACCAACATAAAGGTGTCTCCCATAAGTATTATCACCCCACCAATCAACCAGGTTTTCAAACGGAGCCAGGCGATACCCGATATGCCAATATAGTTGAGGGGCAATATAATCCACCCAGCCCTCCTTTACCCACTTACGCGTATCGGCATACAATTCATAATAGGAATCTCCGCCATGACTATCGGAACCATCTGGGTCCTGCGCCTCATTTTTCCAGATACCAAAGGGGGATATCCCAAATTTCATAAAAGGCTTATGCTTATGGATACTGTCGCTCAGTGTTTTGATCAGCATATCCACGTTGTTTCGCCGCCAGTCCTTTATATCAACAAAATCATTTGAATAATCCTTAAAGGCCTGATCGTCATTAATTTTCTGGCCCTCAATTTTATACGGATAAAAATAATCGTCCATATGCACGCCGTCGATATTGTAATGATCAACCACGTTTAATATTACCTGCACTATGTAATCGCGCACTTCAGGTATGCCAGGATTAAATAATTTTATTCCGCCATAGGTAAAAAACCAGCTAGGTTCCAGGTTGGTGATGTGCCGCGGACTTAAAGCCTTGAAATTGCTGTCAAAAGTGGCGCGGTAGGGGTTAAACCAGGCGTGCAGCTCCATGCCGCGCTTGTGCGCCTCCACTATTGCAAACTCCAGGGGGTCATACACCGGGTCGGGGGCTTGTCCCTGTTTTCCGCTGAGCCATTTGGACCAGGGTTCCCTGCCTTTAGCATAGAAGGCGTCAGCTGCAGGTCGTACTTGTAAAATAATAGCATTGATCCCGGCCCTTTGATCAGCATCCAGCATATCAGTAAGTTCCTTCTTTTGCCTGTCGACAGAAAGATGCAGATCGCTTGGCCAGTCGATATTTGCTACAGTGGCTATCCACACTCCCCTGAATTCGCGTTTTGGCTCGGGTTTAATTACTTTAACTACCGAATCAATGTGGGTTTGCCCCTGTGCACCGGAATAAATAAAAAAGAATAAAACAAAAAGAATAAAATATATGTATATACGCATCAAAAGGACAATTCTAAAAGCTGCAAAGATATAAACTCATTGGTTTGTTTTTTTATTGTAGTGTATTATAGCTATTTCTTGTGTTTTTAGCATTTTGTACTTACTTTTAACCCGCATCCACTAAGAAATTTACAGTCATGAAATAAACATTGTCATAATTTTCTCATTTTTACGTTTATTATTTAACCGTTGGGATAAACAATATATGATAATACTTGTTACCTATTCCGGTAATAAACGTTACAGCAAGCTTATTAACCCCTCAAATTTATATACTGAGAACGGCTGTGACCAGGCCGGATTAAACTTCAAATTAAAAACTAAAAAAAATTACCATGGAAAATGAATCAGGGCAAACACCTAGGAAAAATTCAAACGTAATCTATTTTCTGATCGTTGTGGTTTTGGCTTTGCTGGGAACTGATGTATACCTGTATTTGCAAAAAAATAAGTCGGACACTAAAATTGTATACCAGGACGATGAACGAAACAGGTTAAAGATCGAACTTGATAGCCTGGAAGCGCAAATTGAGCAGGTAAATACCGGCAAGGCAAAAATGTCGACCGAAATGCGTGCAAAAAACGACTCTCTGCAAGCAAAGATCAAAGTATTGCGCACCGAACTGGCAAAGGGTAAATTAACGGCAGCCGAACTTGGAAAGGCACAGGAAGATGTAAAGCAACTGAGGTATTTTGTAACCAAATATACCGCCGACATCGAAGAGCTTAAAAAGCAAAATACCACTTTGACAACAGAAAGGGATACGCTGAAAACCAACCTGGCTACAGTAACCGACAAAGCCACAGACCTGCAAAAGAAGAACCAGGACCTGGATACCAAGGTTAAGGTCGCCCAGGCCTTAAAGATGGGCGCTATTAATATTGTGGCCTATAAGGTAAAGGGCAGCGGCAAGGAAGTGGAAGTAACCCGTGCAAGCCCGGCTAAAAAGATCAAGATCAATTTCACTGTTGCTGAAAACAGCCTTGCCGATAAAGCATTACATGATGTTTATGTACGCGTAATTGATCCTACAGGTAATTTGGTCACTTCTCCAACAGATGCAGGTAATTTTACTGCTGATGGTCAGGATCTGCAATACACTTACAAAACTTCAATTGATTTTAAAGACGACGGTACTACCTATACCATTGATTGGGTAAGCCCCGTTACTCCAAATCCATTCCAAAAGGGCACTTATACAGTAATATTGTATTCGGATGGCTCCACGATGGGCAAGGGTGGCTTCAGTTTAAAATAAACTGGTAGTCAGAATAATATATGCCTGCTTGTTTAAT
>Ga0206930_1137_pt1 | contig 12989 bp, 7 predicted proteins | sample Alteio_BWOrgHeat_20_FD_152939 | JGI IMG/M metagenome (GOLD analysis project Ga0206930, IMG submission 152939) | Enriched cells from forest soil in Barre Woods Harvard Forest LTER site, Petersham, Massachusetts, United States -... | ecosystem: Environmental > Terrestrial > Soil > Temperate forest > O... | reverse complement strand
TCTTCGGTATGAGGCTCGTTAATTTGTGGCTGTTCGCGGTCTTGTGTATTTTCATTCAAACCCTTGTTAATAACCGTTATATCGGATATTTCATTACAGCCATATTTTATCTGTGGAACACAGCCTTCGCGACGCTTGTATTAAAGCATCATCTTTTTGTATATGGTTCTGATCCGGGCTATATTTATTCTGAGATGAATGGATTCGGGCATGCACTGTTTCCTTATTTCATCTTTAAATTGTATTGGGCAGCATTTGCGATTGGTCTTGCGCTATTGTCGAGTATGTTGTGGGCGAGGGGCAGTGAAACATTCCTGAACTTGAGATGGAATGCAGCAAAAATGAAAACAAACAAACCTGCATGGACTTTAATGCTTGTTTGTGGCCTGGTATTTATTGTTTGCGGTGGTTTTATTTATTACAATACCAATATTGAGAACAAATTCACAACCAACTTTAAACAAGAAGAGGAACAAGCGCAGTATGAAAAACGGTATAAGAAGTTTGAAAATGTAGCTCAACCAAAGATAACTGCTGTAAAACTGGATGTAGACATATTTCCCGATTCGAGAAGTCTTCATACAGCCGGCACTTATGTAATAAAGAACAAATCTGCTGAAGCCATAGATTCCATTCACCTGGATATCCCCGACGCAGTAACTGTTAATGAACTTTCTTTTTCTACGCCGTCGCAATTGATGCTGGATGACAAAGAAGTAAACTACAGGATATATAAGCTGGCTAAACCTATGCAGCCCGGGGATTCCATTGTGATGTCCTTCAATATAGATATGATATCAAAAGGTTTCAAACACAATTTTTCAGGTATCAGCACTCCTATTTATAACGGAACATTTGTCAATAACACAGAGTTTCTGCCTTATATAGGTTATACCAAACAAGGCGAACTGGCAGATAATAGCCGCAGAAAGAAACACGAACTTGGCTACAGGCCTACGTCTAATAGGATAAACGACGCAAAAGCTTTGCAAAACAATGTTTTTTTCCAGGATGCGGATTTTATTGATTTTGAAACAACAGTAAGCACCGTGCCGGATCAGTATGCTATTGCACCAGGCTATCTACTGAAAGAGTGGACCGATAAGGGCAGACGCTATTTTCATTATAAGATGGATAGCAAGATACTCAATTTCTACGCTTTCCTCTCTGCACGATATACTATAAAGAAAGAAAAATGGAATGATGTGAACCTTGAAATATACTATCAGAAAGGACACGAGTATAATATTGAAAGGATGTTTAACGGAATGAAGAAGGCTTTGGATTATTACACAACACAATTCACTCCTTACCAGCACCGCCAGGTACGTATTTTGGAATTTCCAAGGTACCAGACCTTTGCGCAGTCATTCCCGAATACGATACCATTTTCAGAAGGCATAGGTTTTATAGCAGATGTAAGCGACAGTAGTAAAGGAAATATAGACTATCCCTTGCAGGTTACAGCCCACGAGGTAGCACATCAATGGTTTGCCCACCAGGTAATAGGAGCCGATGTGGAAGGCTCCAATATGTTGTCAGAATCATTGGCACAATATGCATCTATAATGGTGGTGGAGAAAGAATATGGTGAGGCGCGCCTTAAAAAGTTCCTGTGGTACGAAATGAACAATTACCTGATAACGCGTTCATCAGAAAAGGAAAAAGAAAAACCTCTTGCTTTTGTTGATGCCGGACAAGCCTATGTACTCTACCAGAAAGGAGGCTATTTATTGCACGCCCTGAATAAATATATAGGAGAGGATAGCCTAAACCACGCCATCAAGAGGTTTGTCCAGCGCTACACCTTCCAGGGGCCGCCATATCCAAGCACGCTTGACCTCGTTGAAGAAATAAGGAAATCGACGCCGGATTCTTTACAGTATATGGTTACTGATATTTTTGAAAGAATTGCGATCTACAATAACAAAATGACAGAAGCAACGATGTCTAAGACGATTGACAATAAATATAAAATTGATTTTATTGTTGATTCAAAAAAATTATATGCTGATACTGCAGGTAGAGAAATAGAGGTGCCCTCGGATGACTACATAGAGATAGGTTTGTTGAATGGCAAAGGGTCGATAATTGCCTTAAATAAGTATAAATTGAAACAAGGCCAGACAAAACTAGAGCTGTTATCGGATGTGGAAGCTGACAAAATAATGATAGACCCAAGACATTTGCTTATAGATAAAGACCTGGATGACAATGAAAAAAAGCTGAAAAAAGATAATGGATTGGTAAAAAAATGATGTCAATACGATAAGCGGGTAGGCCGAACTGCATTATTTCAATAAAAGACTATATGTTAAAATTATCGCAACAAATTATCTATATTTATCCGTGGCCATTATCAAGATCATTGTTACCATCTCTGTGTTTGTTGTTCTGATCACCTATTTAATAAGGAAATGGTTGGAGCGGGTATGGTCGTCGAATAAATGGAAAACAGTCATTTTGGGTTTTTTTGTAGGGGCTGTTTTGGGTGTCATTATCTATTATGTGGAGAAGATATGGTTGAAAATGCATGCCGTGAAACCATCAAGTTTGATGCCTTTTTACCTGCTTCCCTGCTGGTATTACACTAAATACAGGGATGGTTTGATGAATTTCTTCAAACGCCTGAAAAAGCCGGCGGCGATGAAGAAGGAAGACGACAATTTATGCGTTTTGAAAAGAAATGAGCCAAGACGCATTGCATCATAGAACTCGTAAGCAAGGGGATATTGCCTGGTTTTGGAAGCTGGAGCAAAGGTTTTGCATACAAAAGGGCTAAAAGAGTGCTAATATCGTCTTTCCCGGAAATTTGACTTTAGATTCCCCGAATCGTTCCTTATCCTGGAATGCAGAGCCGGCGGGCGAAAAGACATAATTTTTTCTGTAGAAAATAAATAAAATGACATTTTTCCTGCACTAATTCGTAAAATAAGAAAGGTCTGTTTATTTTTGAAGTCAAATCCATACAATTTGAAAACCCTGCTTGATAATAAACAACTCAATATAACGCTGCAGCGGTTGGCCCATCAATTGGTCGAAAACCATCTGGATTTCAAAGAAACTGCCATTATTGGCATACAACCACGAGGGGTGTGGTTATCAGACCGCATTGCGCAAATGGTAAAAGCAATAACAGCTAATAAACGCATTGACTACGGCAAATTAGATATTACCTTTTATCGCGATGACGTGCACCAGGCGCGGGATATACAGGTGCCGTCCCAAACGGATATTTCCTTCAGTGTGCAGGACAGGAATGTGATACTGATAGACGATGTATTGCATACAGGCAGGACGATCAGGGCAGCAATGGACGCCCTCATTGATTTTGGACGGCCGCGTAATGTGGAGCTTATGGTGCTTATAGACCGGCATTTCAGCCGGGAATTGCCTATACAACCTGATTATGTTGGGCAAACCATTGATACAATAATAACACAAAAAGTAAAAGTATATTGGGCTGAAAAAGATAATAAAGATGAGGTTGTTTTAATTGACTAATAAAAAACAAACAAGGGTACATGTCGCTTTCGGTAAAACATCTGTTAGGCATTAAGGAACTCAGCAGGCAGGATATTGAGCAAATATTCCTCACCGCCGATAATTTCAAACAGGTATTGCAGCGGCCTATAAAAAGGGTACCCACCTTGAGAGATACTACCGTTGTCAATCTTTTTTTCGAAAATTCCACACGTACCCGACTTTCCTTTGAATTAGCGGAGAAACGCCTGAGTGCTGACACTATCAATTTTGCTGTGTCCGGCTCTTCGGTATCCAAAGGCGAAACGCTGATAGATACCGTGAACAATATACTGGCCATGAAAGTGGACATGGTCGTTATGCGGCACTCAGCGAGCGGCGCACCATGGTTTCTGTCACAACATATTGATGCAAGCATCATAAACGCAGGTGACGGTACGAATGAACACCCTACACAGGCGCTGCTGGACGCCTATTCCATAAGAGAAAAATTAGGAGATCTGAAAGGAAAGCGCGTCACCATTATTGGTGATATAATGCACTCACGGGTTGCACTGAGCAATATATTCTGCCTTAATAAACTGGGAGCGGAGGTAACGGTGTCCGGCCCGCCAACATTAATACCCAAGCACATTGAAGCGCTCGGCGTTAGGGTAGAGTATAACCTGAAAAAAGCCTTGGAATGGTGTGATGTGGCCAATGTACTGCGCATACAATTGGAGCGCCAGCACAAACCTTTATTTTCTACCCTGCGGGAATATGCCTTATACTATGGGGTAAACAAACAGTTGCTGGACAGCCTTAGTAAGGAAATCCTTATCATGCATCCTGGCCCCATAAACAGGGGAGTGGAAATAAATTCTGATGTGGCTGATAGTAAACAGTCTATTATACTTGACCAGGTGGAGAACGGTGTGGCAATAAGAATGGCGGTTATTTACTTGCTTTCAGGTAAAAGAGAAGTTGGAGACTAAATATTTCATATGCGTATGAAACCACAGTATTTAAGAATCCCTCTTTATTTAGGTATTTCAACAATTATTATTGGGTCTTTATATAAACTTCAGCATTGGGAATTTGCTAAAGAAATTCTTTTCTTAGGTAATTGTATAGAAATAGTCTTTTTCATTTTGGTATTTATTGATATTGTTATTTCAAAAAGTATTGATAAAAATTCGAAGGGATTATGGTTGGCAGGATCAATTATTTTTTCTATTCTTCTATTCTTTTTTACAGGTTTATTATGGGCTGTAATTGTTTATGCTACTGGTAGCAATTACCTTAAACTCAGAAATAAGCCACTAAAAAATATTAAATAGAGTTTGCTTTATTATATCTCAGTTTCTATATGTAATCTTATTTTAAGTCATTATTCCTACTTCGCAAATCAAAACGTATCTTTACAGACTGCTTAATAAAATAATTATTTACAAATTATAGAATATGTCATCAACCTGGTTTCGTCGTATCAAAAAAGGCATATCAACCAGTACGCATGAAAAGAAGGAAGCGCCGGATGGTTTGTGGCACAAATGCCCCGAATGCAAAAATACAACTACCGTTAAGGAATTGCAGGATAATATGTATGTATGCCTGAAATGCAATTACCATAACCGTATCAATGCCGCCGAATATTTCAATATACTTTTTGACAAACAGGAATTTGAAGTACTATTTGATAATATAGTTCCCAAAGACTTCCTTGGTTTTGTTGATATTAAACCATACCAAAAGCGCCTGGAAGACGCACAGAGTACTACGGGCCTTAGAGATGCTATGAGTGTTGGCGTTGGCGATGTGAATGGAAAGGAAATGGTGATTGCCTGCATGAATTTTAATTTCATCGGTGGCTCGATGGGTTCTGTGGTTGGCGAAAAAATATGCCGTTCCATTGATTATTGCATCGCACATAAACTGCCCTTCATGCTTATATCAAAGTCGGGTGGTGCGCGTATGATGGAAAGTGCCTTTTCACTGATGCAAATGGCAAAAACATCTGCAAAACTTACACGCCTTTCAAAAGCAGGCTTGCCTTATATCTCCTTAATGACCGATCCTACAACCGGTGGCGTTACGGCATCTTATGCCATGCTCGGCGATATCAATATAGCTGAGCCTAATGCACTGATAGGTTTTGCCGGGCCGCGTGTTATAAAAGAAACTATTAAGAAAGACCTGCCTGCGGGTTTCCAAAAATCAGAATTTCTTTTAGAACATGGTTTCCTGGATTTTATTGTTGATCGTAAGAACCTGAAATATAAACTGGGTTTGGTGAGAGATTGGTTTATGAAATAAACATTGATAATTCCAACACTGAAATTCCAAATCCCAAGCACTAATTTGATTTGCCTGATAATATTTACATAAAAAACCGTTCTGCCTCGTTTGAGTATGCTATTGAAGATAAGCTTACAGCAGGGATTGTTTTGTCGGGTTCGGAAATAAAGTCTGTACGCAATGGCAAAGTAAGTTTTAATGACTGCCACGCTATTTTCATTAAAGGTGAGTTATGGATAAAGAACCTGCACATAGCGGAGTATGTAAATGCTGGATACGCGGGTCACCAGGTTGTACACGACCGTAAGCTTTTGCTGAATAAAAAAGAACTGAGGAAGTGGGAAGGAAAAGTAAAAGAAAAGGGCCTTACCATTATACCGCTCAGCATGTACATAAACGATAAAGGTTTTGCAAAGCTGGATATAGGCCTGGGCAAAGGCAAAAAACATTACGACAAACGCGAAAACATTAAGTCCCGCGATGTGGAAAGGGATATGAAGCGGTATTTGAAATAAAAATCCATATGAGAATACGAAAATGAACAGAAGGATTCAGGGTATAATAGATGCATTTTTTTTATTTTTTTCTCCCCAGCCAGGCAATTGTTTCTACCATCTCCTTTAATCCTTCTACACTTATTGGTTTTATTAAATATTTGTCGGCTCCGTGTTGATAGGAATATTCTATATCGCTCTTCGCTGACGAGGTAGTAAGAATGAGTAGGGGGATACCTTTAAAACTGTTGTCTGCTTTTATGGCTTTAATAACGTCCCGGCCATGTACTTAGGTAAATTAAAATCAAGAATAATAATATCAGGACATGATACACAGTACTTTATATATTCTATTGCAGTACTTCCATCATACACAACATCTAAGCTGCAATTTATGTGGTTGTCAACCAATGCACCCTCAAGCAGTTCAATATCATCAAGGTCATCCTCTATCAATAAAATTTTCATCCTTTCTTTTAAAAGTTTAAAAACCTAAATATAATATCTTTATAGCAGGTATGATTTTTATAGTGAAGTAGGTAATTAATGACCACTAAAGATAATAATAATACATTGAAAGACAATTATGTTGTCGGTATAGGTGCATCAGCCGGTGGATTGGAAGCTATCAACGAGCTTTTTGACAATATGCCCGCCACAACTGGCTTTTCTTTTGTAATAGTTCAGCACCTATCTCCTGATCACAAAAGCCTGATGGGTGAATTGCTTTCCAAACATACCGAAATGCGGGTTTATGAGGCAGTGGCAGGAACGGTGATTCAAGCGAACTGTATTTATCTCATTCCGACCGGGAAAATAATAAGCCTGGTAAATGGTACTATAAAACTGGAGACTAAAACCCGCGACCACTTGCCCAATACGGCTATCGACATTTTTTTCGAATCACTTGCAAATGATAAAAAAGATAAAGCTGTTGGCATTGTGCTTTCAGGTACAGGTACAGACGGAACTAAAGGCATACAAGCCATAAAAAATCAGGGAGGTATTGTTATCGTACAGGACCCTCTTTCTGCACAATTTGACGGCATGCCCAATTCTGCTGTTTCTTCAGGATATGTAGACCTCATTCTTTCCCCTGAAATGATGCCGGAAGAATTGCTGGAATATATTGAAGAGGCGCCTTTTCTCCGCTCATTTAATGCCTTGACAAATCAGGAGGAAGCTGTAAGGTTGGATATACTTGAAATTGTTTACAAACACACCGGACATGACTTTTCAAATTATAAACGTCCAACCATCAACCGGCGACTTGCCAAAAGAATTGCCGAAAAAAATATAAAGTCTATACTTGATTATTACAATTATCTCATAGATCATCCTGAGGAAGTAAAAAAACTTTGTAAAGAATTCTTATTACATGTTACTCGCTTTTTCAGGGACGAAGAGGCCTTTGAGAAATTGAAAACCACTGTTATTCCGGATATACTATCAAAGAAAGAATCGGGTGAAATATTGAAAGTATGGATAGTTGCCTGTAGTACCGGTGAGGAAGCCTATTCGCTTGCCATGATATTTGAAGAAGTGATGGAGACCCAAAAGCTGCACGGCATTGAGGTTAAAATATTTGCTTCGGATATTTCCCAGGACATTATAGAAATTGCATCAAGGGGAGTTTATACAGAAGACCAGGTAAAAAATATATCCCCCGAAAGGCTAAGAAGGTTTTTTGTAAAGGAATCATTGGGGTATAGGGTCAATGCAGCCATCCGGCGCATGATAGTATTTGCGAAACACGACATCGTGAAAGATCCGCCTTTCAGCAAAATCGATTTGCTCACATGCCGCAACATGCTTATCTACATGAACCCCGTATTGCAAAAAGCCATTTTACAAAAATTTCATTTTGCGATAAATGATGATGGTTATCTCTTCCTCGGTGCCAGCGAAAACATTGGCATCCTGAAAGATGTGATGCTGGAGTACGATAAAAAATGGAAAATTTATAAGTGTACCAGCAAAACGAAAGTGGCGGATTTTGAGTCTTTCTCAAACCCCTCTGAAAGGGTAATACAAGGTAATTTAAGTACATTGTCAAAATCCAAGAACGCGCTTATTAATCTTGCAGAGATATTTAAAGAAACATTACTGGAAGAATATGACTACGCAGGTATCTTTATAGATCGCGATTTTGAGGTGAAGCAGGCCATCGGAAATTTTAAAAAATTCATGGACTTCCCTGAGGGTACCTTTAATTTCAACCTTTTAAAATTGGTACCTACCGATCTTTCAATTGCTCTTAGCGGAGGCATAAGGAAGGCAATAAAAGATAATCAGCGTGTAGTGCTAAAAAATGTGCTGGTGCAATCCGGAAAAGACATCAGAAACGTAACTATCATTATTAAACCCTACCTGGTACAAAAAATATATTTACAACCCTTCCTTTTTATAATTCTAAAAGAAGAGGAAATAGTAAAAAAGGAAAAAATTATTAGTGTCGGTTCTGGAGATAATAGCGGTGTACGGGTAAACGAACTGGAAACGGAATTAAGGGATACTAAGGAGAGTCTGCAAGCATTGATAGAGGAGGTAGAATCTGCCAATGAAGAATTGCAGTCAAGCAATGAAGAGATCATTTCTTCTAACGAGGAATTGCAAAGCACAAACGAAGAATTGCAGTCGCTAAACGAAGAGTTGCATACTGTTAATGCCGAACACCAATTAAAGATAAGAGAGCTTATTGAGTTGAATGATGATTTGAATAATTATTTTAGAAATACAGACATAGGGCAGATCATAATTGACCGCAAATTGACGATACGCAAGTTTACTCCTGTATCCACAAAACAAGTCAATCTTATTGCCAGCGATATAGGTCGTTCTATTGCAGATATTTCAACAAACATGAAGGACCTGCATTTTATCAACGATATCAAAACTGTGATACAGACCGAGCAGAGCCTGGAAAAAGAAATATTGATGGACAATGAGAAAACCTATTTAATGCGTATAGCCCCATACCTGCGTTTGAACAATGTGGTGGATGGGGTAGTCGTAAATTTCATCGATATTTCCGAGGTAAAAAAACTGAATAGTATACTGGAAGCGGTATTTAATAGTTCCACCAGCGGCATCATAGCCTTAAGGGCTATGAGAAATGAAAATAGGATGATTACCGATTTTCAATTTATGACGGCAAATAAAACGTCATTTCATCTACTAGGTCTGCGTGATGGTGTTATCGGCAAAAAGTACAGTGAATTATATGCGGGAGTAGACAAACAAATATTTGATATCTACGCGGACGTAACAGAAACCGGTCATCCGAGAACATTTGAGCACTTTAACAGGCATACCGAGCATTGGTTTGAAATAGTTGCGGTTAAAATGATGGATGGCCTGGTTATTACATTTACCGATATCACTGAACGAAAATCAGCGTCCGAACAAATTGCAAAGGGATATGATGAACTGAAGATCACTTCAGACAAATTAAAGCAAACCAATAACAAGCTTGAAGAATCAAATCTCGACCTCTTACAATTTGCTTCTGTAGCATCTCACGATCTGAAAGAACCTTTAAGAAAAATACAGGCGTTCGGAAATTTACTAAAAGATAAAGCTCAGAGCAAACTGGACAATAACGAAGATAATTATTTGAACAAAGTAATTAATTCGGCAAACAGGATGCAGGTTCTGGTAGATGATATTTTGACTTTATCGCGGTTGTCAAAAAATGATACGCCCTATTTGGATGTGGACCTGAATAACGTTGTTAACGAAATACTGGATGCGCTTGAAATAAGTATCAGGGACAAAAGCGCAAAAATTAAAGTAAGCAAACTTCCGGTTGTTAAAGGTAATCCCGGGCAGATGCATCAATTGGTACAGAACCTGATCAGCAATGCGATAAAATTCAATACCGGTTCTCCGGAAATAGAAATTGGAGAAGAAGTGCTGTCAGATGCACTGCGTGATGAATTCAATATTTCTAACAATAGTTATTATTGTTTCTACATTATTGACAATGGTATCGGTTTTGATGAACAGTTCAACGAAAAAATATTTGGCATATTTCAAAGGCTTGAAAAGTCAGACTACCAGGGCACGGGTATTGGATTAGCTATTGTGAGAAAAATAGTTGATAACCACAAAGGATATATTAAAGCTACAAGCAGCCCCGGGCATGGCGCTAAGTTTACCGTGTTGTTGCCGCAATACAACTAATGGTCTTTTATACTACAGTCAATGAAGCACCCGGTATTCGGCTTCAAAATGAAACAAGTTACAAAGCTATAATGGTCAGTTACTATTTCTGGACGGTGTGCTTTTAGCAGCCTTTTCTTTTTCTTCAGCAATAGCCTTTTTTACTTTTTCGCTGTATTCTTTGTCTATCTGCGCATAGCTTTCTTCCGCTTTCTTCATGTCTTCCTTCAAAACAGAAACACGGGCCACTTGCAAATTGCTGGGTCGGCATTCCTGGTAGCATACCGAGCTATATACTTCTGTTATATACTCACGTAGCTTTTTCTCATCGGCAAATATGGATTTGTGTTTTGTCGCCAGCAGGGTAGAGCGCAGATCTTCCAGTTTGGTATTATATTCGGTAAGTAATTTTTTATTGGGCGATTTCTTCACAGAGTCTGTATTGTCCTTTACCACTTGTTGCTCATTGTTTATTTTGTCAACAAGGGTTTTAAGTTCCTCATGCATCGTGTATAATTGCATAGCTGTTTTGTATTGCACCATACGGTCATCCTCAGTAAACAGTTTATTGCTTGCATCATGTACCATTTGCAGATTGCCGGCATACTCTTTTTCACCGATCATTAATTTCACCGTATAGATGCCGGGTTTCACCATCGGGGCTGCAAAACTGCCCCAGTCAGCCTTCGTGCCACCCGTTGCCGTTTTCGGTGGGGTATAGCGCAAGTTCCAGTACACTTTATTGATGCCTTTTCTTTTTGTGCCGGGTATGGTCTGCACTAATTTTCCATCTGCATCATATATCTGCAGTTTTACATCACCGGTATTCACCCTGTCTTTAAGATAATATTCTACAGGTGCTATTGATTCGGGATTACCTCCGTTCCATCCTCCGCTTACAGGAGACCCACCACCTCCGTATTTGCCGTTATTTAAAGCAATAGGCTTATTGCTGAAAAGATAAACGTCTTTATCAACAATATCTTTCGTAAGGTTGCGTATGGCGCTGATGTCGTCAACAACAATAATGCCTCTGCCATGCGTGGCCAGTACCAGGTCGTTTGTTTGTGGCTGTATCTGTATGTCTCGCACCATGCAGTAATCCGGGATGTGGTTTTTCATCCTGAACCAACTACTTCCACCGTCAATAGTTGCGAATAAGCCTCTCTCTGTGCCGAGGAATAGCAAGTCTTTATTCACAAGGTCTTCTTTTATTTTATGGGCAAAGCCTGTAAATTCTGTACTTGTGATGAGTGCCCATGTCTTTCCTCCGTCAGTCGTTTTGGCCAGGTATGTTTTCATATCGCCATACATGTGGTTATCGAATGTTATATAGGCCGTATTTTTATCAAAACGCGATGGCTCTATACTGCTTATCCAGGTTTGCGCAGGTATGCCTGCTGCAGCATAATTTTTAGAAAGATTTGTCCATGTTTTTCCTGCATCACTTGTCAGTTGCAGGTTGCCGTCGTCAGTCCCCACCCATATTGTATTTTCATCTAAAGGAGACTCAGTGAGTGTAAAGATTGTACAGTGGTTTTCTGCCGATGTATTGTCCTCGCTAAGCCCGCCTGATTCTTCCTGCTGTTGTTTTTTCTTGTCATTAGTAGTAAGATCTGGTGATATTTTATGCCAGCTTCTTCCTTGGTCGGTAGTTTTATAGAGGTATTGTGCTGCGGTATACAAGTCGTGCTTGTTTGCCTGGCCTGTAACGATGGGCGTATTCCAGTTCCACCGCAGTTTTTCGTCTCCTTCGCCTGCCTGTGGTGTGATGTCAACCGATTTGTAAGAGGTAAGATCTATACGCCCCATATTGCCGCCCTGAGCCTCTGCATAAGCAATGTTATCATCTGTAAGATCAGGTACTGCCCAAAAGCCATCGCCCCCATACAGGTTTTGCCAAACAGCATTATTAACACCACCCGGCGCAGCAGACGGTGCCATCCAACTGCCATTATCCTGTAATCCGCCATACATGCGATAGGGGTCTTTATTATCTAGTGCTACGTGATAGAACTGGCCCACAGGCAAGCAGTACACAAACATCCAGGTAGCACCACGGTCAAGGCTTATATAAACGCCACCATCGGTACCCAAATACATCTGGTTAGTATAATTAGGATTGATCCACAACGCGTGATGGTCGCTATGTACCCATCCACCATCGTAAGAAGCATCTGTGAACGAATGGCCACCATCGTCGGAATAAGAAAATTCATAGCCCGGACGGTAAACTCTTTTAGGATCTTTAGGGTCAACAACCAAAGCGCTGAAATAAAATGGCCTGGAAACCACATTCATTGTAGCGCTTTGCTTAGACCAGCGATCACCTCCGTCTTCAGTGATATAAAGGCCCGTTTCTTTTGATTCAACGATAGCCAATAAGTTTTGTGGAGCACTTGGTGCTAACGCAAATGCTATTCGCCCGAATGGCTTTGCCGGCAAGCCATTATTTATTTCCTTCCATGTTTTGCCTCCATCTATACTTTTATACATGCCACTGCCTTTGCCACCAGAATTGAAAGCGTAAGGAAACCGCCTGAATTCCCACATAGACGCATACACAATATT
>Ga0206930_1127_pt2 | contig 13043 bp, 8 predicted proteins | sample Alteio_BWOrgHeat_20_FD_152939 | JGI IMG/M metagenome (GOLD analysis project Ga0206930, IMG submission 152939) | Enriched cells from forest soil in Barre Woods Harvard Forest LTER site, Petersham, Massachusetts, United States -... | ecosystem: Environmental > Terrestrial > Soil > Temperate forest > O... | reverse complement strand
CTACATATGGTTGGTCAAATAATACAACATCGATCGGTCTTGGTGCAAGTGGTGGCATTGAACACAGGTATGGTAGTGTTGCCACTTGCAGCAAGGCCAATAGATGTTGTGTTATTTGACCAATTATAAACTGTGCCTGCAACGCTTGAGCCACTTAGTGTAAGTGCCGTGGTATTTACTCCATTGCAAAATACCTGGTTAGAGGGCAAGGTAACAGAAGGTGTGGGGAAAACGGTGTCAGTGATACTTTGTGTAGCCGAACATCCATTAGCTAATAAACTATAAACGTAAGTAAGCACAACAGGGGCAGATGAGGAATTGGTTAATGTCTCATTGATATTTCCATTCCCGCTTCCTGTTAAAGGGGAAATATTGCTTACTGCCGCCCTTGTCCAACTATATGTAGTACCTGCAACGCTACCGGCAGGCGTATAGTTTATCGCAATACCATTACAAACCGACGGAGCTATTAAATTACTTGTGAGGGTTGGATTTGGATTTACAATGAGCAGCGCGTTGCTGGTGGTTGCTGGCGGCGTACATGTTCCTGTTACGGTGCAATAATAAAATAAGCCGCTCATTCCGGTGTTAGCGCCCGTGATAGTTAAGGTAGGTGTGGCCGAACCGGTATATGGCCCTACATCAGCGAGAGTAGAAAAACCACTACCAGTTGTGAGGAACCATTGGTAAGTTAAGCCCGCCCCCGTAGCTGCTACTGTAAATGATGCGTTACCGTTGTTGCAAATTGTATCATTTGCCGGTTGAGTACTAATTGCAGCGGGAAGGTTAACTGTGAGGGTAGCAGGTGTACTTGTTGCAGTTGGAGAACAAGTACCGGATACGACGCATTGATATTGATAAGTTGTCATTAATGCTGTAGCGCCTGTTATCGTCAATGTATTAGTTGTGAAATTTGTATAAACACCGCCACCTGTGGTGATGTTTGTAAAGCCGGTACCCGGATTTACCTGCCATTGATAGCTTAAGCCAGCACTTGTTGCAGCGACTGCAAAAGTAGTACTGCCGTTAAGGCATATTGTCTTGTTTAATGGATTTGTTCCAACAGAAGGAGCTGTATTAACGGTAAGAGTTATAGCATTTGTAATTGCAGGAGGCGTACAAGTTCCTGAAACCACACATTGATAGAGATAGGTGTTCATGGTGGAAATTGCGCCTGTAATACCTAATGTATTTGTAGTTGCATTTGAATAAACACCACCGTTAGTAATATTTGTAAAGCCTGTTCCCTGATTTACCTGCCATTGGTAGGTAATACCTGCCCCTGTTGCAGCCATTGGTATGGTAGTATTAAGGCCTGCGCATACTGCAGTTGCTTGCGGTTGTGTGGAAATGGTAGGTTTAGGTGTAACAGTAAGCGTTGCGGGGCTTGTAGTTGCATTTGGTGAGCATGGGTCAGAATATATACACTGGTATATATAACCTGTCATGGTTGCCAGTGCGCCTGTTATCTTCAATGAATCTGTTGTAGCACCGCTATAAACACCACCATTAGTAATATTTGTAAAGCCTGTTCCGGTGTTTACCTGCCATTGACGATTAATAGCGCCACCTGTTCCTGATGCAGCAAAAGTAGTATTGGTGCTCTCACAAATGGTAATGCCTGAAGGGTTCCCGGTAACTGTAGGAGGCACACTTACTGCAAATGCAGCAGTAGTTGAAGTGCCATAGGCCGAAGTAACAATGGCAGTATAAGAACCTGCTGCTGTTGGTGTATAAGTAGTATTAGTAGGGAATTTTTGCACCCTGTTATTGTTAAGATCAGCTACGTATAAATTACCGGCGCTATCAACTGTAACATCATAAGGAGTGTTTAATTGGGTTGCAGACGACCCGGTTGTATAGGTCAAGATCGTAGCACCTGCTACAGCTCCCGGAAGCCACCTTTGAATACGGTTATTGCCCTGGTCGGTAATGTATAAATAACCTGCGATGTCCATTTTAACACTTACAGGTGCGTTCAATTTGTCTTGTGTGCTGCCTGATGTTCCGGCACTGCTACCTGCAACAGTAGTTGCAGATGAGCCCGCTGATGAATTAGACGCAAATTCCTGGATACGGTTGTTGCCTTTATCAGCCACATATACATTGCCGCTCGCATCACCGGTAATGCCCATAGGAGCAACTAACTGGCTTGCCCCTGCACCTGCACCATTGCCCGCAAATATCGTACCTGTACCGGAAACATATTTCATGATACGGTTATTACCGCTATCTGAAATGTAAAGGTTGCTGCTCGCATCTACCCAAACACCTGTTGGTCCATTTAATTGACTTAGACTACTGCCTTGTACACCGGTACCGGCCACAAGAGAGCCCGTAGTATAAGGGGAGGCCCATTTAACAACCCGGTTATTGCCCTTGTCTGCTACATATATATTTGCGCTGCCATCTACAAATATCTGTTGCGGTGCATTTAATTGTGTAAGGCCGTTGCCTGCAGTACCATTACCTGCCACTACCACACCGGTAGTATAAGGAGAGGCCCATTTCACTACACGGTTATTTGCCTGGTCGCATATATATATATTGTTCGAAGCATCTGCCTGAACGGCTGAAGGGCTGCTTAGTTGTGTTAAACCCGCACCGGCTGTGCCTGTGCCGCCAACTGTAGTTGCAGTAGTGCTATTATTCCCAACAACAGTGGCAACTGTTACGCCATTGTTTTGCCAGATAACCTGCAAAGGGGGATTAGAACTGGTAAGAGATAAAGTGCTGGGAATACATGCCGAGGTTCCCGACAAGGAAACATTATAATTGTTCCCTGCTATAGAAGTTCCATCAAGGGATACATTATCATACCTGTTGTTCCCTGAAGTACTTGTATTCTGCGGGCCCTGCGTGATTTTAACAGCAAGTTTGGGGTTATTATTGGCTAAAGGATCGGTAATATTAAATGTGATCCTCTTAAAAATCGCAGTATTAGTGGTTAAAGGGTTAACTGTTACTGTATCAAGTATTTTGCTAAGCCCGCTCTGAAGCCAGGTTACGCCGCTATCGATGCTGTAATAGAAGGTATCGGTGTGGGAATTAGAATTGTTCGATGCTTCATCTGCATAAGTAAACACTAGGTTCTGGTAGCCTGTAGAAGGCACACGAAAAACGAGGTATGATTTATCGCTGGGATTCCTGTGCCTGAAAGTATTATTGGCCCCTGTAAAACCTTGTATCGTTGTAAGGAAATTGGAAGACACGCCATTAATTGTCCTTATATTTACAGTATCAAAATCAGATGGAATAGTGGGGTAATTATCGTAGTAACCCATGTAGGTACTTGGTGTGCCTGCCTGCCAATTGTAAGATAAAACCGCCTTATTGGTATCAATTATTGAATAGTCGGCCTTAAGAATTGGATTACTGTTATTAGTCGGTAAAGTGCCAATTGCAGTTACAGTTGATGTGGTGGTAACATAAGGGATTCCCTTTCCACTATTAAGGTAGTTTGCAGTATCCCAGCCATTAAAATCCCAGAAATGGATAAGCGTACTCAATTGGGTATATACCCAAAGATTAGCAGCACTGGTTGTAAGTGAAGAAGCGGGGCTGCTATTGCTTATAACGCACTGGTATTGATAACCGCTCATAGCCAACGCAGCATTTGTGATATTAAGTGTACTGGTTGTAGCATTACTATATACGCCGCCGTTACTAATATTAGTAAAGCCGGTACCAGTATTTACCTGCCATTGATAGGTCAAAGTGCCCGACGCGGCCGCGCTTACACTGAATGAGGTACTGTTACCGGTTGGGATGGTAGAAGATACCGGTTGGGAACTGATGGTAATAATAGGTGTACCATCAAGGGAAACATTATCAAACCTGTTATTACCACCGTTTACAGGGCCCGCAGTTATTTTAAAAACCAGCTTAGGGTTGTTGATCGCATTGGGATCTGTGATATTAACAGTTATGCGCTTAAATATCGCAAGATTGGATGTAGCAGGCAGATAAGTAGTAGTATCGTAGGTTTTACTGATGCCTGACTGTATAAAGGTTAAACCACTATCTACGCTATAGTAAAATGTATCGGTGTGGCAATTAGTAGTGTTCGATGCTTCTACCCCATATGTAAAAACAAGGTTTTGATAATTGGTAGAGGGGATATAAAACTGGATGTAAGACTTGTCGGCGGGAGTGCGGAGCCTGAAAGTATTATTTGCGTTTGCAAAACCCTGTATCGTTGCCAGAGTACCCGTATTATAACCCGGAATTGTCCTTGCATTAACGGTATCAAAGTCGGTGGGCAAAGTAGGATAGTTATCATAAAATCCACCGTAAGTACTCACCGTGCCGGGCTGCCATTTGTATACAAGCACAGCTTTGTTAGTATCTATTAGTGAATAGTCAGCTTTAATGCTTGGATTACTGTTATTATTGGTGGCACCTGTATAAGATGACGAGGTATAAGGAATACCTTTTCCACTAACATTTACGGTATCAAAATAATTGAAAGACCAGAAATGAATAAGTGCGTAAGAATTCAAAGATAGTGTTGCTGAGCTTGAGGTAAGCGAATAAGCAGGACTGCTATTAGTAACAACGCACTGATATTGGTTGCCTGCTATAGCCGAAGTAACATTTGTAACACCGAGTGTACTTGTAGTGGCTCCGCTGTAAACGCTGTTATTGGTAATATTAGTAAAGCCGCTGCCTGTATTTACCTGCCACTGGTAAGTTAAGGTTCCCACTCCAGTTGCTGATACAGAAAACGTAGCATTTGCACCCGAGCTGACACTGACATTGGCTGGTTGACTATTGATGGAAATTATTGGCGTACCATCAAGGGATATATTGTCATACCTGCAGTTACCACTGGTACCTGTATTCGTTACACCTTGCCATATCTTAAAGGCAAGCTTAGGGTTATTGGCCGCATTAACATCTGTAATATTAACTGTAATTCTTTTAAAGATCGCAAGATTGGAAGAAGCGGGAAGATAAGTAGTTGTATCGTAAGTCTTGTTTATGCCGGTTTGTATCCAGGTAAGGCCGCTATCTATACTGTAAGCAAATGAATCGGTGTGCGCATTTGAAGTATTGGATGCCTCAACCCCATAAGTGAAAACAAGGTTTTGGTAACCAGTCGAGGGTATGTATAATTGCATATAAGACTGGTCGCTCGGGTTTCGCATCCTGAAGGAATTAGTTGCATTTGTAACGCTTCCTACAGTAACAGGGTTATTAGTATAAACACCGTTTATGGTCCTTGCATTTACAGTGTCGAAATCGGTCTGTGAGCCCGAAGTAGAGATAGCAGCACCATAATTATCATAATACCCTAAATAAGTAGTTGCTGTTGTAGCATTCCATTTATAAAAAAGCACGGCTTTATTTGTGTCTATTATAGAATAATCTGCCTTTATGCTGGGATTACTGGCATTAAAACCATTTGCGCCAGCAACAGTGCTGGCAGAACTGGTATATTTTACCCCGGTCAGGTTCCAGTTATTGAAAGACCAAAAATGAATAAGTGTGCTTTGTGCATGGCCGGTATTGACCAAACTCATGCACGCAAGCAACCATAAAATAAGATACCCAGAAACTTTTTTGTAAAGCTTTACCAACATAATATAACGGTTTTGAACAGAGGCGTAAAAGTAGAATTGCAGTGTTAAGGAATTGTAACCACAGTGTTAAGAGAATGAGACCAATAGGTTAAGGAATTATTATTAAATAGTTACCTTATAATTATAAAATGGCGCTCCTGCATAAAATAGTTTACTACTCATTAATTAAAGCCGCATAATGGCATAGAAATTGCCAATACAAAATTTTTGATTCTCGCTCTATTAAAATCCCCTTAATGCTGGTTGCCTGTACCGTTCGATTGATAACAACCCATATCGCTTCCCGGGCCGGTAAGTATGCTTGCACCAAATATTGGGTCTACCGGAACCGTGAAATTGGGTGTAAAGTCTATGTATCCTTTGCCTATGGCCGGCGATGTATTTTGCAAATGAAAATCAAATCCGCCGGCATAATCAATGACGAAACCGGATGGACAAGGTAATGGGTAATTTACAAACTGCGGATTGTCTTGCAATGCCTGTGATGAGCCATCATAAGCAGCGCCTAATACATAAGAACTGTAATTAGGAATTAATATGGAAGGGGCTGGTATATCAGAGGGCTTAGGCTCTGTAGCAAAACCCACTGGATAAAATTGGTTTGTAATACTGGAAGAATCCCCATAATTAAACGTATGGCTGTAATGACAATCCGCAGTATCTGCAATAGGGTTAATAGCGATACGGAAACCTATTTTGCAGTTCACTATAAGATTATTATATGCCTGCCCAAAAGCGCTTTGCTCATAATCTATACATCCGCCATGATTTGCACTTGTTTGCCTGAAGCCGCAGTTTACGTAGGTATTATTGTACATATCTATCTGGCAGGCAGGCGCAACTTCCGAACCTTTATCAGAAGCCTTGGTGCCATTTGTAGCTGCACCAACAAATAAATTATATGCCATAACACCGACAGTACCATGCTTCGCATTCAGTACATCACCGGATGTAAAAGATACTTTCTCAAGTGTGTTTCTCATAAAATTTATTTTACCTCCTGCCATTCTCACCGCATCGTCCACTGTGCCATATATCCAGGAGTCCTCCACTATAAGAAAACCGTTTGGATTTTCAAAATAGATGGGCCAGGATGGATTACCCACCGAAAGGGTTGGCAAAGGTTGATTAACAAAAGCCGTCCCGACAAATTCTATATGTGTCCATTTAACGACCAGCATGGGGCAGGTAACATCGCACTGAATACCTTGCCACAGTTTTGTGCTTGTAAATGCAGAATCCGAAGCGGGGTTAGATGCTACGTCTGTCGTGTTCATTTTAGGTATGCCTGGCACAGTTATCCATATTGGCGCTGCCTGTGTGCCGATGGACAATAAAGTACCCTGAACAAGGAAATAAGAAAGCGGGTTTATTACATAAATCGTATCGCCACTTTGAAAAAATAAAGTATCGCCCTGTGCAATAGTAACAGGACCCGTCATATAATATGTTTTGTTTGGCAAAAGTGTGCCTTTAAGTGTGCCAATAAGCGTATCGCCTGATATTGCCTGCCCTAAATGCGTGGTATGTTGCGAGAGGCTGCTGAAATCGTGTGCATTTTTTTTACAGGAAATAAAAAAAACTGCTAATGCCAGCGCTATTGTTATCAATAAATGACTTTGCTTCATAAAATATATTTTCAACAATCTTTGTTAATCGATTTTATACCTGATACCTATTAAATAATTTCTCCCGTAAGTGCTTTTTTCTACCAGTGTATTACCATCGGATAATGTTTGGTAAGGGAGTTGGTATGCAGGTTGTTTGGGGTCGGTAAATTGTGTTTTGGGATACATCATCTCCACTATTACTGATGAATTTAAGAGGTTGTTGATCTTTGCATAACAGGTCAGACGCTTTGTAATTGTTTTCTCACAGGAAAAGGCAAAGAAAGATGTGCCTTTCTGCCAATAATCAAGTCCTGCATATTGTGACAATAAAACAATGTGCCGCCCGGTATAGGTCCAGGTAAGGTGGGCGTTAAACCCTTTATCCTGGTTTCGGTATATAAGGGCCATATTCGCAACATGTGCTGCCTGGCCCTGCAGAGGTCGAACTTCGTTTACTGTTATGCTTGTGTCCCCTTTGCCATTCGGATTGGCTATATAAGATAGTTTAGGTGTGTTTATGGCAGAATGGGTGTAGGTATAGTTTGCTGAAAGGCCAAAGGAGTGTATAAACTTGGTAATTTGTATTTCTGCTCCATAATTTATGGCGTTGGACCCAGGTATATTTTGAGGTGATATCTGCTGCGCAGAAGGACCGGTGTTCCTGGCAAGCAGATATTCAATAGGGTCATCTATATTTTTATAAAATGCCCCAACCAAGAGCTGATCTATGCCTTTTGGAAACCATTCATACCTCACATCAAAATTCTGCGCCACTGTGTGTCTTAGACTATCGTTTCCCCATTCGTCGAAATCCTCACCACTGAACCTGTAAGGAATAACCTCAAAAAAACCGGGCCTTGAAATAGATTCATAATAGGAGAATCTTAAATTCTCTTTAGGGCTTAAAGCATACTTCAGGTTCAGGCTTGGCAATACATCTGTATATTGAAAAGTGCCTACCACTCCATCATACTCCGAAGCGTCTTCGTTAACAGTATAATGTTCATAAGTATTTTCTACCCTCACCCCACCAATCACTTCCAGTTTATTATTCATCAAATGGAGTTTGCCTTGCAAATAATAGGCTGAAATATTTTCGTGTACCTTATAGCTTAACCAATTTGCCGGCTGGCCCTGTGGGTTCGAAACATACAGGGAACTATCAGCAATCCCAGGCACACCATTATAAATGATATTGTTACTGACATTGTTCAGGGAATAAGTATTATAATAATTGGTGCGGTCTTTACTTCTGTACATGCCACCTGCTTTCAATTCGAAATCTTTGCCGAAGACTGTGCTGGCATAAGTTATATTCAGATATCCGGAATAATCCTGGTCTGTTGTTTTTTCCCAGCTTTTACTGACACCGCTTAGATAAACCGGGGTTTGCACGCGTGCTCCTGAGCTATCCTCGCTAATATTTGTTTTGGAGGATACTTCTGTCATATCCGGCACATCTCTTATTGCTTGTGAATAGGCCCCGGTCCAATCTATTGTCAGTTTGTCGGCTATTTGATGCTTGCCTTTTAAAGTAACATTATATATCTGTTCAGTTCTTAATGCAGTCCTGTCTTTAAAGTCAACCGTTCCTATCCCGGGTGATGTACGATCAACGGAAACAACTGAATCTGTCGTATATCGGTCTTCCAATTGTTTAAGATTAATGAACATGCCGTATAATTCTATAGTATTCCGGCTATTGATCCTGTAATCTATTTTGGTGTGCAGGCCTGTACGGGCCTCTCGTGTAGAATAGTTACGCAAATAAATGTCATCAAACTGCGGAATGTTAGCAACATTATTTAAAACAGTAGGCTGAGCAGCAGGTTTAAAGAAAATATCGTCTGTGCTTTTATAAGTGTTTTGGTAGCTTCCTGAGAAAATGACCCCTAATTTTTTGTCTTTCAGGAAACGGTTGCCTATGGTAAGATTAAATGTACCATTGGGCGGAGCCTGCACGTGCTTCACATCCGAACTTCCAAGTGGAAAATCTTTCACCGCTGCACTATAATTAGGTCCATTAATAGCCGCCGGGTCGCTTTTCGCGATTGCCGAGCTTGAAAACTGGTTAAAGCTTCTGTCAAATAGTGTTTCATTATAACCGGTAGCGCCGGATGCGAATAATATCATGTGATCCGGCGCATCTTTCATTGCCAGGTTTACGACCCCACCAATTGCATCCCCTTCCATAGAAGGCGTCAAAGTTTTTATCACCTCTACCCTATCAACCAGTTCTGCAGGAAAAATATCCAAAGGCACATATCTCATCTTATCATCGGGGCTGGCAATTTTCACATCATTGACCGTAGTGTAATTATACCTTTGGTCCATTCCGCGTATGATAGCATAACGTGCTTCGCCGTTAGCATCCCTTTGCATCTGCACACCTGAAACACGCTGCAATACATTTGCCACTGTTATATCAGGAGACAATTCAATAGTCCTTGCAGACACTATATTCATTAAATTATCCGAATTTTTTTCGTTCTGACGCGCAGTTTCATCGGATCCCTGATTTTTTGCGCCTCTTATGGTTATCTCTTTCAACGTGGAATTATTTTCTATCGCGAAACCTGTCTTATATACCTCATTGCCGTGTATCTCAATATCTTTACTTTCGTTCTTGTAGCCCACATAAGATATTGCAATTGTGTGCTTACCATCCGCTACATTTTTGAATTCAAATGTGCCATCCATTCCTGTTGCTGTTCCCTTCCCACTGCCATCAAGTGTTACAACAGCGCCTATCAACGGCTCCCCGCTTTGCTTGTCGGTTGCAATGCCTTTTATCGTTCCGGCAAAAACCGGAGAATAAAAAATGACTAAAAACAGTGATAGCACCACTTTTTTAATAAGACCCATTTTTATCAATTTGCCGCAAAAGTATCTGAATACATACCAAATAGTCAAGGCCGGAAAATGAGATAATGTTATGGTAACGGGATGGAAACAATTTGGTAACATTAGCAACAACTTCCAGGTCGGAAATGGTCGCGAGTAACGTTGTGTTTACAATTTAGTAATGATTTGGTAACAATAACAAAACCGCTTACGCTCCATTAAATCATTTCTTTGCAGCCGGAATTATTTCCTGGTATATATAGTCAACTGATGCGTATTTGTTTATTGCTTTTTATGGGTGGCTTGTTTTGTTTATGCTCCTCTTTTAAGCATAGGGAATACACGGAGTTCAATGTTAAACCAGTCGGCCATCTTCGTTTAAAAAAAATTCCTGAGCCATCGGATGTTGTATATGATAGCAGCAGCGCACACCTGTATATAGTAAGCGACCATGGCATGTTGTATGAAACTGACACGATAGGCAACATTATACGAAAGGCAAAAGAAGAAGGGCAGGATTTTGAAGGCGTTGAAATAAAGGGCGATTATATCTATGTATCAGACGAAACGCCTAGAAAAATATACAAATACCTGAAAAAAGACCTCAGCCTTGAGAAAGTATATTCAGTTAGTTGGTCGGGAGCCCTAAACAAAGCGTTTGAGTCAATAACATACAACTACTCTAAAAATTGTTTCGTATTGGTATCAGAGGCGCCCGTTTATATTATCGAATATGACGAGAAGTTCAATGTTTTAGAAAAATATCCTTTTCATGAAGCAAGGAACATGGCTGGCGCAAGATGGCACAAGGGACAAATGTATTTACTGAGCAGCCTTGATGAAGCTATTTTTAAAGTAGATCCCCTGACTTATAAAGTAATAGCAAAGTATAAGATCAATATGTTGAATCCTGAAGGCCTGGCTTTTGATGCACACGATAATATCAAAGTCACATCTGACGATTTGCAGCGAATGTATTTTTATAATAAACTACCATAATAATAAAAATGAAACGACTACTATTTACAATTACAATGGCTATGATAACAAATATGTCATTTGCCCAGTTCTCTGAATTTGAGAATAATACGGGTTTGAGCCCTTTTACAATAAATTCCGAAAACAGCAGCCTTCAAATAGGGGGAAGAACATCTGCCTATTATGAATACAGGGTTTTGAAATCAGGAGAAGATAATCAATCTCATAACGGTTGGGGTCTGAAAGATATGGACCTTGATTTTTTTGGGTAAAACAAAAAGCAAGTTCGTTTATGAGTTTCATATTAGCGTTGTTGACCTCGCCACCGCAGCCGCTACGCAAAATACCGCCAATCCCGCCAACCCCGGCATTAAGGCTGCATACCTTGCATACGAAGGCTGGCCTGTGCATATAAAAATAGGTTATGACAAACTTCCATTCTCACAAGGTTCTTTAAACGAAGTATATGCTACTCCGTTTTGGAGCCACGCCAACCTATATGGCGGAGACCTTTTTTCACGAAGAGATTATGGTCTTACTTTAAGTAGCACAATAATGAACCATATTAATTTATTCGCCGGGGCATACAGTGGTCTTGGAGAAAATTTCTTTGAATACAGCGGAGACGCCAGTGGTACTTTTGAATATGTGGGGCGTGCTGAGTATTGTTACCCCTCTAAAATGAAATACCAGTCTATTGATGAAGAAGGTTCTCCTATACCTGTATTTCGAATAGCTGTAAATGCACGCTATATGGATAAAACACAACCTGCAGGGCATTCTATATTGACAGACGAACCTGATGCCCCCGGTGCTTACGGGATACGCATTTTTGACGGCAAACGCAGCGTGTACGGCGGCGACTTCATTGTTAAATACAAAGGCTTCTCTTTCTTGTTTGAAACAGACATGATAAAAATGCAGCCACAAAGTTCCACTGACCCACTGTATGAAGGTACTCCGTCCTCGGTGAACGGAGGTGTAATAAATGCAGGTGGTTTTGTAACGGGAGTGAATTATAACTGGGAACAGATAAAATCTGTTTTTTCAGTACAATATGAAAATATTAACGCAAACGACCTGGTTTATGGCACGCAGGAATGGCTATACCTTGGCTATGCATACAAAGTAAGTGGTTTCAATTCTGTTTTTAAGGTAGAATATTATATACCAACTACGGAAGACAAAGCTTCAAACCCTTTAAAATATACAGGGCAATTGCGAGTTGGCTACCAGGTGATCTTTTAATTAATGAACATTATTTACAAAACATATTATACAAGTTTTATGAAAAAATATTTTTTACTTTTTGTTATTGCCACCCTTGCAATCTCCTCCTGCGTTAAAGACAGAGTCTCTGCGCCATCCACACAAAATAATAACGTGAATACCAGCGGCGATACATTGCTGTATTATTGGAGTTTTAACTTAGATTCTATTAGTTCGCTGGTGCCAACTTTTGCTATAAATGCATCTGCAAACATTGATTTTGTTGATAGTTATACCGATACGGTGCAACCCGGAACCAATATAAACGGAGTGGGTGTTGACTCTACAAACACCGCCGGAGGTGCATTACGCGTGCGTAATCCTTCTACTTCGTTAACTATAAGCCTACCCACTACCGGCTACAAAAATATTGTACTAAAGTATGCAGTTGAGGCCAGCAGTGCTACCAAAGCTGCACAAACAAATATTGTTTCATATACTACCGACGGGACAAATTATATCAATACAGCCATAGCATCCCAATCTCCTACATATGCCGTGCCATTAGCTTTCACTTTGGTAGCGTTTGATTTTTCATCAGACTCCTCTGTAAACAACAATCCTAATTTTAAGGTGCAAATAGCTTTTACAAACGGGAATACTAATACTTCGGGCAATGACCGCTACGATAATATTACTTTATATGGGCAAAAACAGTAATTCAATTGGTAACAATTTGGAAACATTGTGTTAACCTAAAAATAATTTTCCCGTAACATTAAGGTTGCTTAATAAGTATTTCTTTGCCAGCAAATAA
>Ga0206930_1136_pt1 | contig 13083 bp, 13 predicted proteins | sample Alteio_BWOrgHeat_20_FD_152939 | JGI IMG/M metagenome (GOLD analysis project Ga0206930, IMG submission 152939) | Enriched cells from forest soil in Barre Woods Harvard Forest LTER site, Petersham, Massachusetts, United States -... | ecosystem: Environmental > Terrestrial > Soil > Temperate forest >... | reverse complement strand
CTCCCGATGAAAACATACCGTCATTCTCTTTGGAAGGTAAAACGATATCCTTACCAGCACCTGTAGATTTTTTCTCTTTTTCCATAATCCGTTTCAAATAATTCCAGAGCGGAGAATTTTCTTTCTTTTCAATTCTGAAAATCCCAATGGGAAGGATGGAAATACCATAGCTAATTTTGAAGTCTTCCGGCAGCAAGGCATTTGCGCACATGACCTCTGAGCGAAAAACACCGTTTAAGAATAGGTTGAGGGCTGTCATCTTCACGCAGGTCTGGTCAATGTCAATTCCAAAGTAAGCATGATGTTTGCCCATCTCTTTAGCTGCCGCAAGAAGCATCCGTCCGCTCCCGCAGGACGGATCAAGTATGCGCATGATGCGAGATCTGGTTTCTTCATCACTTTCTTCATAGCTTGATTTTGCCATGAAGGTGCATATCGGCCAGGGAGTGAAGAACTGGGACAGTTTCTTCTTGGGCAGGCGCTGTTCATAGTATTCACCGAGTACATCATTACCGGTGTTGCTGTTTGTCCTTGCTTCCATTTCATTGACAAGGGCATCCAACATTTTCGGGAACTGGAACCGAAGTTTGTTTTCCTTGTATGGCTCAATGGTTTTTAAATACAAGTCCTCATAGTGGGATAACCCATTGGCAAAGTTCCGGGTAACGGCACACAGCGACATGGTAAGAAAATCGTCAAAGACTTTGGGAAGATCAAATTGGTACAGGAACGGTTCAAGCAGGCTTGCGAAGGTTTCATTTTTGTTTTTCATGAACAATGTGTTTATGAAAAAGCATATCAGATTAATACAATCTGCAACAGCCCATATAATGTGTCGAATCCGGCAAATATTGTGGAAAACCAGGCCTTGCTGACCGTCAGCTATCCATACCAACACAAAAATCCCCGGGTAGGGACTTTTGTGTAATTGGGGCAATACAATCTTTCGATTGCAGCGCCACTATATCCCAATGTTATTTCCTGTCAAGATTAGGCTCCTGCTGCAAGAGACAGGCCGCCGCCACCGCATCAAATATTTTACCGTAATATCGATCACGCTTTTCTTTTCCTTTGCTGTATATCGTAAGCAATTCAGGATGTTTGTCAGTAAGGACAGCCGCTATGGTATCTTTATAAATCTTCTTTTCCGGTGAAAAGTGTTCTTGTATATCAGTGAGTGTATAATATTCGGCTTTGATGCCCTTCCGTTCAAGAAGTACGTTCAAAGCTCCAATGAGCTGTGTAAAACCTCTGAAGGAGGGAAGCATGCCAGGAATCTTTACTGCAATAATTTTTACACTATGATCATGAATCAATGTATCAATTTCCCCAATGATCTTTTTCAGTTTATTTTTTGACCATTGTGCGGGAAATGAGCGCAGATGCCAGTCAACCAATTCATTATTGCGCAGTATGGCTATTCCGACCTGCCGCGTTCCCAGGCTAATCCCGAGAACGCTTTCCATATCCTTGTACGAGCGAGGTATATAATGCGCCTCTGGATTTGTATATCTGATTTGCCGGGATCGAAAGGACTTTGTTGAGCTTGCTGCGCAGGTATTCTTCCGAATAGGTTGCCACCATCTTGCGGTGGGATGGGAGTGAATCCATATCATCAAGCGCATGAGCAATCTCTATTGCCAACTGTTCTTGTTTTTGTGTGAGGTTCATAAATGTTGTATGTTGATTAAGATTGATAGTGTGGATAACTGTAGTCACGAACGTTCACGTTATATATATAAACGTTCACGTTACGGTATTACGAACGATGCATTTTTTATTAATTTTTGGAAACTTTTTTCCTCTCTCGATACATAATGTGGAAAACTTAGGGGGCATTGCTATCCGCATTTTTCTGTTTATCGAAAAGTTCATGCCTGTATTCAACAAAGAGATCGAAATACAATTTGTTGGCTAGTGTTTTATAGAGCGCAGAGAGCCGAAGCAGGTTTTCGGCGCTTGGCATTGCAAAGCCACGCTCCCAGCGTGAAAGCATACTGTTGCTTTGCAATTGCAAGCGCCTGGTGGCTTCTTTTTGACTGAGGCCCGCAAGCCTGCGGTGCTTACGCAACCTATTTGGAATTTTTTTTCGTCCGTGTGCCATACTTTGAAAGTAGCAGGGACATGAGGGAAGATATAGACGCTAAAATTTGCCGGATTCGGCAAATTTTGTGGAAAACATCACTTTCTTACATCGAAAAAATGTGAAGAAAAAATAAACTTGACAGTATTAAAGTAAAGCGTATGGTATGGGCAGTATGACTATACACAAACAGCAGAAAAAACCGGCAGACCGTTATTTAGACAAGGATTTCAAAAAAATATCCGTTTTTTTCCGTGATCTTAGAAAGGACAGAAGCCTGCCGGACTTTGCAGACTTCTTTGTTGAGTGCGTATTGTTTGGGACTGGCGAGATGGTAAATCTGAAAAAAATGTATCCTGCACAGTATAAAAAAGTAAGTGTATTTTTAAGGGAACATAATGCCCGAATCAGGGAATTGCAAAAAAAGAGGTAGCTTATTTCTCCGGCATCCCATTAGGGAATAGTTCTTTTTGATATTCCAGGAGCAGGTCGTGATACAGGTCATTGACCATTGCCTGATATATGAGACTCAGTTTGAGTGCATATTCCAGGTTTGGAACGGCAAGCCCCCGTTCCCAGCGTGAGATCATTGCCGTACTGGTCAATCCAAGCTTTTTAGCTATGTCAATTTGCTTCAGGCGCTGCCGCTTGCGGTGTTTCCATAACCTACTTGGTGTTTTTCTCTGTGAATACTTCATGATAAAAATAACTTCACATGCATACACAATTCTGAAATCGGGCAAAGGAAAACCCCGTGTGTGATCGCGAGGCTTCAATATCACTGCTGTTTTTATTATACTGAATATAAAAAAATAATCTAGCCCTGGATGTCGGATTAAGATTTAAGAAAAATAAACCCTGTGATATACTTTTCCTATGCACATAAAAGATTTCAAAAGCTGGAGCAAGGAGAAGCAATATATAAACAGCGTGGAAAAAGAGCTATATTTTACCAGTAGGGAAATTTGGTGGTGCGCCTGTGGCATCAATATTGGCGTTGAAATTGACGGCAAGAACGGAAAATTTGAGCGGCCTGTGCTCATTCTTAAATATATCAATAAAGATATTGCTTTAGTGTTGCCCTTGACCACCAAGAACAAGGCGGACAAATATCACGTAAAAATAGAGACTGAAAAAATGGCTTCGTTTGCGAAGCTTTCCCAGGTACGTGTTGTCAGCAGTAAACGGTTGCTGCGAAAAATTGATACGCTTCCGGCAGATCAGTTTTCAATCATTCTGCAGAGGTTCATCGAATTTGTATCATAATATCGAAACCCGCCACAAGGGCGGGTTTCTCGGAGGCCGAAGCCAACAATACAGAGAGTATATACCTTGCAGAAAAGCTTGTCAACCCATATGTAGGGGGTGTCTAAACTTACGTTTTTTATATCTGGCCTGTTTAATTCATCACTTCAAGGCCAGTGCTTTTTCTAACGAGGCATATTGTTTTTGGCCTCGGAGTATCAGAATAAAGAACATACATATCTCCGGAGACAATACGGCTCTTACTTTCAAAGACGTATCTTGAACCATACGTTTTTGCAACAAATGCTTCCGTAGTATCGCCATATTTAATATCCCACAGATTCTGCACCTCCGGCACTCTCATAATTTCTTCCCATTCTTGTATAGATATTTCTGCTGGCTTATGCATGTTTTCAGTATCTCAAAGTACCTGATAACATGTCAAGTGTTTGTATTCTATTGTTTCTATGGCATAATAGCCTTATGAAAAAAGTGAAGCAAAACAAGACCAGGCTTTGGTTTTATTATATGGATGAAAATAAGGTAATTCATAGAACATCAAAAGAAGAAATGTGGCTTCAATTTGGTCCAATAAGAAAATCCTGGAATTATGAGACCAAAGTGGGTAAAGGAGTACGGGTGTCTACAGTCTTTATTGGGCTGGATTTTAATACAAGTAAGTCTCCCATGCTGTTTGAAACAATGATTATCGGGGGCAAACGGCATGAGGAAACACACCGGTATGCCACGCTTATGGAGGCCGAGAAGGGCCATAAGAAGATAGTGGACAGCTTTTTGTAGATCAAGTAGCCAGAATGGACTTTAGAGCCTCCTGTGCCAATTTACTTCAGGGAGTTCCATACTGAACTCGAATGGCATGTACTGGATAGTTTTAGGAGGAAGGTCATGTCGGTTTGTGTTCAAACCATACCTATGGTCAGAGCATTGCCCGACATTTTCTATTGGTATAAATCCATAAACTTGTAATAATTCCCTAGCACCAATAACTTTCTCGATAACTTCCGATACTATTCCACGTCTTAAAGCGAAATCGGCATTTTCAAGTTTTTTAACAGCATCCTCTGAAAAAGACCTGATAGCTTTCTCATCCGGTAATAGAATATCATCAATTTTGGATTTTTCCAGGCTGTTATTGAGAAGTTGGGCTTCCAGTGATGCTACTTTCTCTCTCACAGGCTTTATATAATCTCCTAATTGTTCAACTGTAAATAAGCCAGCTCCATACGCCGTATTGTACCTGTTTTCATGTTCTTTCAGTTTAGCTACTTCCTTTTTTATTGCATCCTCATCAATAGATATGTGAGTGCCTTTATTTTTCTGACCGCCGAGCCATCTCTCTATTTGTTTTAGCATTAATTCAGGCGAACTCATTAGACTGACAATTTCCTGCCATACCAGTTTATCGGCAATTCTTGCATTGATTCCCCTGAACTTACAGTTGGGAGGCAAGGGGAAACTATTTACTCTGTCTGAACAGCGATAGTACAAATGTTTTCCCCGCTGCGGACCTTCCCCGGCTCTGCGCCGGCCACATTCACACCATATTTTGCCTGCAAGCAGGTACTCATTTTTCTTATTTCTTTCGCACATGGCATAGTTTGATTCCAGCCGAGATCGCGCACGATCAAAAAGATCTTTATCAATCAATGGTGGTACAGGAATACTGATCCATTCCTCTTGTGGACGTATCCTGCGGCTTGTTTTTTTCATTTTTTTGTATTTCTCTATTTTGATCGGTTTTATAGGAACAACAGCATACGAGCTGCCCCAGTGGGCTTCTCCAATATATGCTTTATGCCTGAGCAAAGTAGACAAGGTACTTGTACTCCAAACGCCTCGCTTGCTTTTTCGTGGCTTGATACCCAGTTCCTGCAAACGCCGGACTATTGCCCTGAGTGTTAATCCTTCATCGGCCACCCATGAAAAAATCATTCGTACAACTCTGGCTTCGCTTTCATTAACGATATAGTAGCCATGCACTTTGTCCTGTTTAAGTACATAGGTGTATCCGTACAAGGGTTCAGTTACAAGAATATGTCCCTCTTTTACTTTGCGGAGTTTACCCAAACGAAAACGCTCTGAAATCTTGGCCCGTTCATATTCTGCAAAGAGGCCGCGGACACCATGCAGAATTTTATCCTCGCTGTTCTTTGGCGCTGATACGGTAATGAATATAACCTCCTTGCCAGCTTCTTTCAATTCGTCCATTACCAGTTCTTGGTATGAATACCGCCGGGCTAATCGGTCGGGATCATAAATCAGCACTGCTTCCCACATTTTTGCTTTAGCATCCTGGCGCATTTGGTCAAGCGAAGGCCTGGCAAGCATATCCCCGCTCCACCCATCATCGGCATATTCTTTGACTATGCAGTAATTATTCTTTAGCGCAAACTCCTTGAATTGAGCCATTTGGATTTGAATGGTTTGCTCGTCTTCTTGTTTGGCGGTAGAAACTCTCGCATAGGTAGCTATTAATTTTTGCGTATTCATTGTTTTTTGTTTTTGCTTCTCATGACCTCTTCAAAAAGCAGATCAAATGCCTTTCCCAAGTTGCTTGAAGCAGATAATTGTTCATAAACCAAAAAAGGAGAGCACCCATTGGCATTGTTGCAAGACAATAGCCGGTGCTCCCCTTCTTTGGATTCGACATTTATACCAATGCTATTAACGCTATTGTCTTGCTCTTCCATACTACCAGTTTTCCATTTATTTGTTAAGGAAGTAAGTCAGTAAAAAATGCCTCAATCGGCATTTTCTACGGACTACAAGGCAGTTGTAATTAGCGGTACGATTTTAGTATGGAGAACGAAATCACCCCTGTCGGCATAACTAACTACCGGAACACTAACCAACGTTTCGGAATCAAAGACGAAGACCGCTTGCAGCATATATATGTCATTGGTAAAAGCGGCACAGGCAAGAGCACCATGCTTGAAAATATGGCAATCTCAGATATTGAACGAGGCAACGGTCTGTGCATCATTGACCCCCACGGAGATATAGCAGAAGATGTCTTACAATACATCCCCGAAGGCAGAAAGCAAGACCTCATATATTTCAACGCTACAGACCTTGAACATCCCATTGCTTTTAACCCGCTTAAAGGGATCCATCCCAAATACCACCACTTAGTAGCAAGCGGCCTAATCTCAACATTCAAAAAGATATGGTCGGATTCCTGGGGGCCGAGAATGGAATATATCCTACGGTTTAGCTTACTAACACTATTATGTGTTCCCGATGCCACCTTGCTGGACATACAGCCCTTGCTTACAGATATGGAGTACAGGAACAAAGTCCTGTTATATGTTACAGACGAACATATCATTGCTTACTGGACCAAGGAGTTCGATACCTACACCAAGACCTTCAGGAATGAAGCTATTAGCCCTATATTGAACAAGGTAGGCTTGTTTAGGACAAGTACGCCGCTACGAAACATTGTAGGACAAAAAACAAGCAGTTTCCGCTTGCAGAGAGTATTGGATGAAGGCAAGATACTGATATGCAATTTCTCTAAGGGAGAGATTGGAGAAGATACAAGCTCGTTGTTAGGTGCAATGCTCGTTACTTCCATACAGCTTGCGGCACTGCACAGGGCAACTCAAGAAGAACACAAGCGTAAGCCTTTCTACTTGTATATTGACGAGTGTCACTCCTTTATTACGCTATCATTTGCAGATATTCTGGCAGAGGCCCGAAAGTACAAGCTATCCCTATTCCTAGCCCACCAATACATTGAGCAACTTGATGAAAGAATGAGAGCTGCTATATTCGGGAATGTGGGAACGATCATATCTTTCCGGGTTGGGGCTAGTGATGCAGAATACCTTGTCAAAGAGTTCTATCCAATTTTTACAGAACATGACCTAGTACATTTGCCCAGGTATACTATGTATATCAAGCTTATGATTGACGGGACGGCTTCAGGCGCATTTAGTGCAAATAGTATTAAAAGAAAAGACCCTTAAAAAGTAAATTAATCATCTGCGTTTATTATTAAGAGCATAAAGAAATAAACTGTTCTTTGAGAAAAGGAAAATGAAATACTTTCATTTGCTCATGATAGTTATATAATTCTGCAATAAATTCTGGCCCGGTAACTTCTTTGATTTTATCGACTTCTTTTTCAGGGAGTGTCCCATGTCGCACAAAGGCAGAATATAGATATTCCACTAACATTTTTCTTTGATTATTTTTTTGAAGTTCTATCCAATAATTAATATTTAAATTAAACGCACTATCATTACTAAAGTAGTACTGCAAGATATACGCCGCATAACCGGCTGCAAGAACTCTGTATTTACCCAAATTATCCTTCAATTCTCCCTTAATTTGGTCTTGTATTAATAATTCTCCCGCCAAAAATGTAAGTTGGTTGCGCACCTGATAGGAGATAATGTTTGTTTGTTTTAACATCATTAATACTTGGCTTATAATCGTTAAAATATGTTCCGCTTGAGCTATTATAAAAGTATCGTAAAATGTCTTGGTTTGCAGTCTTTGAAGAAATGATAATAATTTTTGAATATTCGGCAGGTTTGTTGCGTACAGATAAATCGAAGCATTAGAATACATTATCAACGCTGTTTTAATTGAACTTTCACTGTTTTCGTCCAGGTAGGACAAAATGAAATCCCAATGCAAAGGATGGTATATAACCATGTACTTAGCAATGACTTTCGGAAAAAATATAATTTTAAAATAAGGGAGCTTTCCTTTGTCATTCTTAATCATTTTTTCTATAAAAAATCGCCGGTCGCTTTCATTAATCGCATCTTCTTCTCTTGCCAATAACCGCAAAAAATAATCTATTTTGCTTTCAGCATTTACATCTTGAAATACAACCCTATTATTGTCGATGTATGCATTTATCAAGTCAAATATTTTATCCCGATGAAAAGCAATTTTGTTTTTTAGAGCCGGAATGCAATAAATCATTGTGCATATTTCTTGTATCTGGTCATCAGAGGGAACAGATAATGCCTTATTTATAATAGCCTCAAAATAATTGTGAAGGCTAAGCTGTATTATTTGATCGAAAAAAAGGTACTCGTCATCAATGGCTGCCAGAATAGCTATTGCCTCTGGGTAATTATTTTCATATTCTTTAGATTCAAATAATCCTTCTGAAGTTAATTGTGCAATTGGTCTCGGACCGTCTATGTAGCCTATGCTATAATCATCTTCATTTCTATTTTTAAGGTACTCATGAATTATTTTAGCACCGTTTGACAATGCAAGCTGGCATTTTGAAACGTCTACTTGAAGTGTTAGTTCTATACTTTTTTTCCCCAGAATAAACATATAAACAGCGATCTCACCAATCAACCTTTCTTTTTCCTGTATTTCGATACCTTTCTTATATAAACGTATGTTTCTCACTAATGTCGACAAAGCCATTTTTGCATCCACATAATGCAACTGAATCTTGCCACGACAATTAATGAAATACGTTGGCAAATACGGAATTATTGTTTCTAAATAGGGCTTGCCAATTTGAAAAAAATCCTCGTCGTTATTTTGAATGATTGCCAAAACAAAATCCGGTAGATCCCAGGCAGCGGAGAAGTCAGCGACACCTTCCTTAAGATCTGATAAAGCGGTAATTAAAAGTTCTACACATTTTTTTATAAAGCCATAATCCAGATTTAAGTCCAGGTATTTTACCAATGTCGGCAAATGCTTACAGGAAGCATCATACTTCAATAATTTATCGGATGGGTTTGCCCAGGACATTTCTAAATTCTTTAAAAGAATTTCTTTAAAAGCCCTTTGATTATCAATATTTGCCTTATTATAAATGCGCTGCACACACTCAGCTACTGCGTACTTTAACTTGGCGTTTTTGTTATTTTGTGCAAAGGCTTTATTAATTGTTTGTAAGGCCTTATCAGTCAGCTTGCTATTTAAATAGTCTCGGCGACACTCACTTAAAAGTAAAACATATTTATAATAGCTGTAATCCTTTTCTCCTTCTGCCAATTCTTCTTCGCACGTGTCCAAGAGACGGTCCATTATCACGGATGTAGAGGCGCTATTTAGCTGTCCGATTATCATAGCCGTCAGATTCCAGAAATAGCTGTCTTGCAGGATATATTCCATCCCGTGAGAACTTATTCTTTTAGCTACTTCGATCGATGCAAAATATTCCTGAAACGTAATGGAATTAAAATAGAATTTGTATAAACCCATATCGTTTCCAACATATTGTCCAATACCCAACTGACTTAAGGGGAGCAATACTGATGTTACCTCTTCATCATGTTGATGGCCTTTCTTTTCCGGAGTTTTATCCAGTTCCATAGCGCATGCCATTATCGCTGCTGATTCAATCAATTTATTATCCAGTGTCGTACTAATCTTTGATTTGTTATGAGTAAGCATCCAGCTTATCACTACCTGCTGCAAGTCAAATCTTGTTTGTATATTTTTAAAGGTATCTATTGCATTGTGATCAGAAAGATAAATGTAAACTATGAAAGATAACATTAACGGGTTATGTGCAAAATCAGTCAGTGTTGGATTTAAATTGATAATATCAAGCAGTTCTTCTTTTGTTTTATTTGGCACATCGTTTTTCAGCAGAAAGACATCAATATAATTATGCATATTCGATATGTCGAATCCATCCAATTGGATTAATTGGTCCCATTTCAACCCATACGTTTTTAATATCCCATACGGTCGGCTGGTAAGTATGTACTTGCAATTCGAAGATATCTCTTGTAAATGGTTGTATAATTTTTCTTTTTGATCTTCAGACAGCTCATCGTATCCATCTAAAATGAAGCAGACAAACGAAGGAATTTTTCGTAATAGCCCATGCAGGTCTTTTTGCTCTGACTTGTCATTGATGAGGTAGTTTCTATAAATATAGTTAGTGATTGAATTTTCATTGATTCCAAACTCAAGCCCTTTTAATTGTATGTACACTGGAATGATATTATCAACGACCATTGGGTTTTGGGACCACATATGGCAAAGCCATCGACCAAATGTGGATTTGCCTACACCGGGATTGCCCAATACAAGTAGATTTTTGAGGTTTTTGAGGCTAAAGTTGATAATATAATCCTTGGTTAACTGTTGATTGCTTTCTATTGATCTTCTGATTTTTATTGTATTCAGTTCTGTTTCGTTCCTTATGATACTTTCTTTCGTTTTTATTTCGGTTTGGGTCACATATGATATCTGAATAAAATAATCTTTCATCAAAAGCCTGCCCATTATGCTACCCTGGTCAGCAACCATGATCAAACTTGTAAAAAGTTGCTCCCTGGCATAAGTGTTATAGAGTGATTTAATAAATCGGAAAAACAACCCGGCTTCATACGAGTTTATAGCCTCTTGGCTGGATGATGCTATCTCGTGAAATAAGGGTGCAGATAAAGAATGATAGATACTATTCAGAAAATCATCATTCTTTATAACGTCATTAATAGCATCGTGAATAGAGGCATTCACAGAAATATCGTAGGCAACTTCTGAACCCAGTTCTTTTGTTTTAAAATCAGGTTTATATTTCTCAATATAGTAATCAAGCAAATTTTCCAGGTAAGTATTGTTGCCATAGGCGACATAATAGGGATGTTTTTTACCAAACGCTCTTTCCAGTGTATACCCTTGTGGCCTGATACCTTTTTTATAATAAAGCCTATAAAGAACTTCATTAATTTCTTGCAGGTCGTTTTCGATGAAGTTATTGAGCCCTACGTACAGTGTGTTGAATGAGGTACTTCCTTCTTGTAATGCACACGCCGCAAGCACTTTTCCAACCTTTTCTTCACTGATTGTTAGTCTTATTTTCTTTTCCATTTGATGATTTGAATGTTAGTCAAGGTTGGCCAAGATTAGTCAGAATGGGGGCAAAATAAGACAATTATTTATAATACCAATTAGCTCTATCATATTTGTATCGTGGTATTGAGATGGCACCAATGCAGTTGTACGCGGTAAGATCATAAGCTGCAAAAAGTACGCGCTCCATCTTAAAAACACAACGAACCTGTAACTGGTTTTCAGTGAATGTCGAGTTGGGAATAGACAATTCACTATGGCCAGTGGATAACTGAAAACTGGTTACGGGTTCACAATTCCCCTATTTTTTTATTAATCGGAGACAATTAAAACTGTTGAAAAATCAGCTTAAAACTGGTAACAGAATGCCTTTGCCCTTCCGGTACAAATCTTTTAAAAATGAAAAGTAAAATAATGCTCATAATGGCTATAGCGACTTTATCGTTATTTAGCTGCACAAAGAATAACACCAATATCCCTACTGAACATTCCAAAACGTCCCCGAGTGTTAATGCCATGCGGGATGGTGAAGATGATGATCTGCCAATAATAAATCATAAGATAGTGGATATTAAAGGTGATTCAAAAGCTGGTGCAATCGTCGTAATTAATGACGGGCATGATACACTGACAGGTACAACGAACCGTTTCGGAGTATGCCATACGCATCCAACTCACCTTGGGTCTTGGGATTTGAAAGTTATCCTTCCCGGATATCTACCATTGAATCAAACTATAGTATTGGTAGATTCAATTACGTGCAGAGTTGATACGCTGTTAGTACCATAAGCTAAAAGCAAATTTTGCACCTACCCGAAAATATTATTTCGGGTAGGTTTTTATTTTTAATTTGTACGGAAATAATCTACCAATGTTGTCATCTTTCAGAATTATTGGCGCAATTCTAATGCTTGTTTGTATTGCAAACTGCCATAGAAAAGATGAAAAACCTACAGTTCAAGCGCAATGGACGTTAGCTACATTTTTACGTAATGCGGAAGAAGATAAATTTACACTTGAAATGCGATTGAAATATGCATTTAAAGGAGACTCTATAGCAACTTTACAAAAAAATGATCAGAGCCATCTAAGATGTCTTAAGCTTATATCTACCCTCTACATGGGCCTTGATAGCATAACCTTAGCTGAAAAATATTTATTTAACACCCTCAATTTTGCAGAAAGTATATCAGATAAAGAAACTGTCGGCACGACTTTCAATACGTTAGGTGTTCTTTATAATGGAAAGTCTCAGTATGACAGTGCGCTACAATATTACAATAATGCAGTCGGAATATTCCGCAAGATCAACAACCAGTTATTCTTAGCCCAAACGTTAGTGAACATCGGCATTGTGTATAAAAATCAAGGATATCTCCAGAACGCTTTTAACGTGACCCTCGAAGCGGTCAAAATATTTGAATCTTTGAATTCAAAAAAAGATATGGCATCGGCTTACACAACGCTAGGTAATATCTTAAAGGATTTAAATCGTTATGATGCGGCCTTGCACTATCATGAAATGGCTTGGCAGATATTAAAAGAAGAGTCAAATTCTGTGGGTATAGCAGCTTCTCTAAACAATATCGGAAATATCTTTCGTTATAAAAAAAAATATCAAGAAGCACTATCTAGTTATTTACAGGCATTGGAAATAAAAGAAAAGATAGGCAATATAAAATCGATCGCAACTACTGTTGACAATATGGCCATCACATATCTTGAATTACGAGATTATACCAAAGCCGAAAAATATTTTAAAAGAGCTCTCGATTTACGTGTTACTGCCGCTGATAAGGACGGCCTTTTAACAACGTACAACAGGCTGGCCAGACTATATCTGGCGAAAAATGATACTAAGAATGCTAAAAAAATAATTTCAAAAATATCAAACATTCTTCCTCAATCAAATTCTCTTCAGCAGAAGCTCGAAA
>Ga0206930_1134_pt1 | contig 13180 bp, 8 predicted proteins | sample Alteio_BWOrgHeat_20_FD_152939 | JGI IMG/M metagenome (GOLD analysis project Ga0206930, IMG submission 152939) | Enriched cells from forest soil in Barre Woods Harvard Forest LTER site, Petersham, Massachusetts, United States -... | ecosystem: Environmental > Terrestrial > Soil > Temperate forest > O... | reverse complement strand
ACTGGCAAGAGCCCAGATACTGCTTTGCGCTTCCCGGCAATTCAAGGAAGGGGATGTGCAACACTGGTGGCACCCACCTGTTGGCAGAGGTGTGCGCACCCGTTGCTCTGATGATCTTTTATGGCTGCCCTACGTGACCTGTCATTACATTGAGTGTACCGATGATAAAGACATACTTAATGAATCAGTTTCCTTTTTAGAAATGAGGATCCTGAACCCCGACGAAACAAGCATTTATGAGCTTCCTCTCATATCAGGCAAATCCGCCAGCTTGTATGAACATTGTGTGCTGGCCATTCTTCAGGCGATGAAATATGGCGCTCATGGTTTGCCTTTAATGGGATCAGGCGATTGGAACGATGGTATGGATAGGGTAGGGATACATGGCAAAGGTGAAAGTGTATGGTTGGGTTTCTTCTTGTATAATATCCTTGACCGCTTTCATGAAATTGCGGCTGCGCATGGGGATGCCGGCTTTGCTGAAAAATGTATAAAAGAAGCAGAAACATTACGCATCAACCTCAGGCAGAATAGCTGGGACGGCGCATGGTACAAACGGGCTTATTTTGACAATGGAGAACCTTTGGGTGCTGCGGTAAACGCAGAATGTAAAATAGATTCTTTGCCACAAAGCTGGTCTGTACTCTCTGGTGCCGGTGATCCTGAAAGGAGCCTGATGGCAATGGACGAAGTATATAAACGCCTTGTAAACAAAGAAAATAACCTGGTCCAACTCTTCACCCCCGCTTTCGATAAATCGGCCATGGACCCGGGGTATATCAGGGGTTATGTGCCCGGAGTAAGGGAAAATGGCGGACAGTATACGCATGCGGCGGTATGGGTGATCATGGCATTGGCTGTGCAGGGAGACAGTAAAAGGGCATGGGAATTACTGAAAATGATAAACCCTATAAATCACGGATCAAACTCTGATGAAATTGCTACCTATAATGTGGAACCTTATGTTATATGCGCCGATGTATATACGGTTCCGCGGCACGCTGGGCGGGGTGGCTGGACGTGGTATACAGGATCTGCAGGATGGTACTACCGGTTGATCATTGAATATATCCTTGGCCTTAAATTGGAAGGAGATGTCCTGCATATTGTTCCATGCATTCCCGAACACTGGGATTCATTTAAGGTGGTGTATTATTATAAAGACACACCCTACCCTATTACAGTAAGCCAAACAGCCGGTGCCGCAAAAAAAACAAGCGCTGTAGTAGATGGGCAGCACTATGATAAATTGATGATTCCCCTTAAAAATGACGGATTAGAGCATAAAGTAGATATAATGCTCACCATAAAAAAGCAACTGAAATATCCTGTATAAAGGTGGCTATCTTACTGTAGCAAAATTGCAATATTGTTAAATAATAGGCCTGGTAGAGGCAAAAGCTTTGTTGCCAATAAGAAAATGTGGCAATACGCTCCGTAGGTGCGCCAACTGGTAACGCTGAAATCTAATATTTAGACAGTCTAATTAACCTGCCTTCATGGTTTAATTTGAACAATAAAATGGGCCGCCCAAAAATGAGCAGCCCTTTCACCTATTAAAAAACAAACCCCATGATTTATTTCATTCCTACAGTTTTATTGCCGTATATAACATCCATTAGTTCATTTAGTTTTGGCTCCAGTATGATTTCTGTGCGGCGGTTCAAAGCCCTTCCGCCTGCGGATTCATTCTCTGCAACCGGGTCATATTGGCTACGGCCACTGGCGATGATCCTGGCGGGAATGACACCATAATTATCAACCAAAACGTGTGTAATAGAAACTGCGCGGGCAACGCTTAAAGACCAGTTGTCATCATACATTTTATTATGTATAGGCACCGGGTCCGTATGTCCTTCAACATTAAGATTTATGTCGGGATTAGCGTTCATCACTTCTGCAACTTTCGCAAGTGCTTCTTTGCCTTTCGGATTTACAACCGCACTGCCTGAAGAGAATAGCAAACTTTCCTGCATGCTCACATAAACTTTCCCGTTCTTCACTGTGATTGTGAGTTCGTTTGTATTGAAACTGGTCAAAGCATCCACCACTTTTTTGCGCAAGGCTTCCGTATTCTTGTGTTGCTGATCTATTAAGGCCTGCAACTGCATAAGCCTCTTGCCTTGAGCAGCTATTTCGTCTTTGCTCATATTCAGCTCTTTATTTGTCGACCTGTATATGCCTTCGAGTGAGCCTATATTGCTCTGGAGGTTTGCGATCCTGTCGCCCATGTGGCTTATTGAATCGTTCAGGTAGCTGATCTTGTCATTCAGGGCTAAGTTCTGAGTACGTAAGTTATCAGCATTTCTCATCGCGCCTACATATTTGCGTTTTGCAACGCAGGATGATAACATAATGATACAGGCGAGGATGAAGGGTAGAACAAAAATCTTTTTCATAAAAATTATTTTTATTTAAGGTGATAAAAACTGTGCCACCATCGGTATTATGGAAATAAGTCGGCGTGAAGGCGCAGAGCGGTTTTATTCATAATTATTTAGGAGCTCCTTTCAGCCTTTATAATGGGCAACGTGCATTATTTTCCCCAACGATATCGGTCGCAATTCCGTATTGTCTGGCATTAGGCCATTGCCATTTGCACGTTCTGTATCAATCATTAGTGGCCCGAAAAACTATATAAGCGCAACAGCTGTTTTCCCGGATTTCTGCTGGCATAGTTTTGTTTTATGTTTTTGCATAAAACTAACTATATGAAAAAAATTAACTTACTGAGAAGGCTTGTGAAAATGGTTCAAATTATTGCCTGTGCTGCTTTTGTAAGCAATAGTGCGAGTGCATTGACATACACAGCTGTTTTATCCGGAAACTTCAATGATATATTAACATGGGGCGGAATAGCGCCGGGATCTTTACTGACAGCTGACTCGGTTGTTATTCCCTCCGGGATAACAATCACGCTTAATTTGAATCAAATTTTTAGCAGTTCTTCTACGCTTGTTGTGAACGGAACATTGAGCTCAGGCAGCAATACTACCGGTCTTATTATGACCGGGGGTACTCTTGCCGGCAACGGCACTATCAATACCGATAGCCTGGTTTTAGGCTTGGCTTCAGGGTTCAATTTTACCGGCACCATAAATGCGCAGGCGCTAACATCGCTTGGCACCAACCAATCTACTGCCGCTAACGTAACAGTGGCTAATAATTTATACATTAACAGCGGCACCTTCAATATTGCATCTGGTAATGTGAATCTGTCAAGCAATGCCAATATTATGATGAACGGAGGCTCCGTTATGGTCAGCGGCACGGGGTCAATGGGGCTGAGTAATGTTTACAACGTAATGTATTCAGGGTCTTCGGCGACAGGTGGTATTGAACTGACCGGGTCAGGATTAAATAACCTCACACTTAACATGTCATCAGGTAGCCTTACATTGTCATCCAACCTGGTGCTGAATGGTACACTGACCCTTGCGTCAGGCAATCTTGTTTTAAACAACAACAACCTTTCTTTGACTGGCAATGCTAATTTTGCCGGTTCAGGTTCAGGGAGTATCAGTTCCACATCTTCATCCAGTATTTCTATCGCGTCTGCTAATTCTATTAATGGCGCCTTGCGTTTTGCAGCGGGTAATAATTCGGTAAATAATTTTACGCTTAATATGGGAAGCAGTAATAATACTGTAAGTCTCGGTTCAGCTATAAACGTAAATGGTACTCTTACATTAACAAATGGCAACCTGGTGCTTAACAATAACGACCTGTCATTTAGCGGCGGTGGTGATTTTGCGGCGTCCGGTACAGGCAGTATAAGTTCATCTGCGGGATCTAATATTTCAATAACGTCAACTAACGGTTTAAGTGGTGCCTTGCGTTTCAGCGCCGGTGGCAATACGGTAAATAATTTAACTGTGAATATGGGCAATAGCAGCAGCAGCCTTAGCTTGGGCTCCGGCTTGAATGTTAATGGCATGCTTAGCCTCGCCAGTGGAAACTTAATGCTGAACAATAACGACCTGTCATTCACAGGCAACGGGGATTTTACAGCATCAGGCTCAGGTGGTATTAATGCAAGCACCGGTTCCAACATTTCCATATTATCTTCAGGCAGCTTTAGTGGCGGCCTGAGATTTAATGCCGGGAACAATACAGTGAATAATTTTACTATAGATATGACAGGCAGCAGTAATAGTGTGAGCCTCGGGTCCAATCTGAATATAAATGGCACGTTAATGTTAAGTAATGGCGCCCTGGTAATTCCTTCTGCAACAACATTGACACTTGCGCAAAATGTAAATTTTAACAGCAATTCTTCTTTAACCGTGAACGGGAGCCTGACAGGCAACGGCAATGCGGCATTGATTATGGCTTCGGGAAGCCTGGCCGGCAGTGGCACCATCACTGTTGACAGTGCAGTGCTTGGCCTTATGTCGGGTTTCAATTTTACCGGTTCTCTTAATGCCCAAAACCTAACTTCACTTGGCACTACACAATCTGCTGCAGCCAATGTAGCAGTAGGCAGCAATTTATATGTCAACAGCGGCACATTCAGCATCACATCCGGAAATATAAGCCTGGCAAACAATGCCAACATTATGATGGATGGCGGAACGATCTCCGTAAGCGGTACCGGCACTATGGGTTTAAGCAGCACATATAATGTCACTTATTCGGGCTCATCAGCAAATTCAGGTATAGAATTAACAGGCGCAGGACTTAATGATCTTACGTTGAACCTCTCCTCCGGTACAGTTACACTATATTCTGATCTTGCCTTAAACGGCACAATGACGCTTAACTCAGGCGACCTGGTGCTTAACAATAATGATATGTCATTCGGCAGCAATAGCGATTTCTCTGCGAGCGGAACAGGCAGTATCAATTCCACATCAGGTTCTGATATTTCTATTATGTCGTCCAATACATTCAGCGGAGCCCTTCGTTTTAGCAGTGGCAATAATACCATTGGAGATCTTACGCTTGACATGGGCAACAATAGCAATTCTGTGGGCCTGGGCTCTTCTCTGAACATTGATGGCACACTTGCCCTCGTGTCAGGAGATCTTTTACTTAACAATAATGACCTTTCTTTTACCAGCAATGGTGACTTTTCGGCAACTGGCACTGGCAATATCAATTCCACTTCCGGTTCTAATATTTCTGTGATGTCAGCCAATTCGCTGAGTGGAGCTTTGCGTTTCAGTGCAAGCGGCAATTCTGTGAACAATTTTACGGTCAATATGGGAGCTAATACAAATAATGTAAGCGTCGGTTCTGATGTGAACGTTAATGGTACAGTAACACTTAGTTTAGGCACCTTGGTAGTTCCTGCAGGCGTAACCCTGACCCTCGCTCAGGATTTGCTTTTTAATAATTCTTCATCCCTCACAGTAAATGGCTCACTAACATCCGGCACAAGTGGCACTGGCCTTATAATGACGGGGGGCAATTTATCAGGCAATGGCACGATAACAATAGATAGTGCTGTTCTTGGCCTCACAACAGGTTTCAATTTTACCGGCACCCTTACAGCCCATGCTTTAACATCAGTTGGTACTACACAATCTGTACCTGCAACGCTTAATGTAGGTAGCAATCTTTACATTAATGCCGGCACATTCAGCATTAGCTCCGGAAGCCTCAGCCTTGCTAACAATAGCAATATTATGATGAGCGGTGGCTCCATTTCCCTAAGCGGAAGCGGTTCTATAGGCCTCACAAACACTTATAATGTCACTTACTCAGGTTCATCAACTCCTACAGGTGTTGAGCTAAGCGGCAGCGGCTTGCACAACCTCAATGTAAACTTGTCTTCGGGTTCAATTAATATGTCAGGCAATGCTATGATAAACGGAACCTTGATGCTTAATTCCGGGCTGCTTAATTTAGGTACCCACAATTTAACTATTAGTTCCGGCGGAAGCGTTAGCGGGGGTTCTTCATCAAGTTATGTTGTAACCGGCAATGGTGGCAGCTTAATCGTGAATCTTGCTGCCGGGGCATCAGCTACTTTCCCAGTCGGCACTATTAGCAATTACGCACCTGCAATGGTATCTGCTGCAAGTGGTTCTGCAAGCAGTAATATTGGGGTAATGGCTATGGACTCGGTATATGCGCAAGGCGCAAGCGGCACTAACCTTTCTGCTACACAATCGGTAGTAAATGCAACATGGTTTGTAAGCAGCGACGTTAGCACAGGTCTTAATTTAAGCTTGCAATTAATGTGGGCTGCAAACATGGAACTAAATAGCTTTAACCGTAACAGTTCTTATATATCCCATTATACCAACGGAAGCTGGGATGCAAACGCCTATGCATCTGCGACAACCACAGGCGGCATGTATGCTATGACGCGTACTAATATTACATCGCTTAGCCCATTTACAGTTGCTGATAATAATGCCAGTCTGAATCTCGGTGTTGCACCTGTGGCTGCAAACAATGTTCAATTGTCTGTTTACCCTAATCCCGCGACAAGCACTTTATATTACAACACTAGCGCAACGCCTGACCACGTTTGCATATTCGATATTAGCGGGCATCTCCTGAAAACGTTGCCTCTTGATAATAGCAACAATATATCAGTTAGCGAATTGCCCGCCGGTTGTTACAATATTTGTTTCTACGGGCAAAATTTCAGGGCAGTCCAAAAGTTTGTGAAAGAATAGTAAAGAATAATATAGTAGCATAGAAGTTGAAAGGTTTAAAAATTGATTTATTAACCAAAAAGAAACGTGTTATGAAAAAGCTATTGATATTGATCGGGTTTATGGCGGGTTTTAACTACTCTTATGGACAGTATGCATTGTCAAACGGAGGTACCCAACTTAATCTAGGTTTTGGTTTTTCCGACTACGGAATGCCGGTATATGCAGGCTTCGACCATGGGGTAAGCAGGGACATATCTGTGGGAGGAGAGTTGTCTTTCCGTTCGTATACAGATGATTACCGGGATATAAATTATAACTTAAACGTGGTTGGTATATCAGCAAATGGTAATTACCATTTTAACCGGGTACTGAACATACCGAGGGAGTGGGACCTATATGCAGGGCTTAATATCGGGTTTTATATTTGGAATGATCCGGCAGGATATGGCGGCGATCATACTACCGGATTAGGCCTTGGTGCACAAGTAGGAGCCAGGTATTATTTCACCCACAGATTTGGTATTAATTTGGAATTTGGAGGCGGTAATGAATTTGCCGGGGGCAAGTTCGGCATTACTTTAAGGCTGTAATTAAAACCATCGTATACAACAAGGCTTAGGAGCCGACACGGGTTTTTGACCTGTGGTCGGCTCTTAAATTTGGCTAGCACTGCAACCAGGTCTTTTTATACAAGGGGTGCTATTGATGATTTATAGATTTACAATTTCCATGGTGCTACATCATTTCTCATTTCAGCTCAGAACTATGAATGCGCTCTTTGCAAGCCCCACTCCAAGCATCGTAAAGTCGGAACGGGTTTCAATTTATACAATTGAAACCCGTTTCCGTAAAAACTATTGATGCTATTATTTTACTTCTTCATATTCTGCATCTGCAACATTGCCATCATTATGACCGGCATTTTGCTCCTGGTGCTGTTGTTGCTGGCCTGCACCATCTGCGCCTGCGCCATCCTGGCCTGCTTTGTACATGTGCTCGCTGGCGGCCATCCATGCGGCGTTCAGTTCTTCTTCCAGTTTATCAATCGAGTCCAGATCTTCAGCTTTGTGTGCAGCTTTCAGTTTGCTCACAGCTTCTTCGATAGGTGCTTTCTTATCGGCCGGAATTTTATCGCCGTACTCTTTCAGTTGTTTTTCTGTAGAGAATACCAGTCCGTCTGCTTTGTTAAGTTTCTCAACACGCTCGCGTACTTTCTTGTCGGCTTCTTCATTTACTTTAGCCTCATTCTTCATGCGCTCGATCTCTTCCTTGTTCAAACCGGAACCTGCTTCGATACGGATATTTTGTTGTTTGCCTGTGCCTTTATCTTTAGCAGTTACGTGCAGGATACCATTCGCGTCAATATCGAAAGTCACTTCAACCTGCGGAACACCGCGTGGAGCTGGTGGTATACCATCGAGGATAAAGCGGCCTAAGTTCTTATTATCTTTTGCCATAGGGCGCTCACCTTGCAATACATTTATTTCCACACTTGGCTGGCTATCGCTGGCGGTAGAGAATGTTTCACTTTTACGGGTAGGGATGGTTGTGTTAGATTCGATAAGACGAGTCATCACACCACCGTAAGTTTCGATACCCAAAGAAAGCGGGGTAACATCAAGCAACAATACATCTTTTACATCACCGGTCAATACGCCGCCCTGTATAGCTGCACCTACTGCAACCACTTCATCAGGATTGACACTGCGGTTAGGTTTTTTGCCAAAGAATTTTTCGACAACTTCCTGTATCCTTGGAATACGGGTTGATCCACCAACAAGTATCACTTCATCAATATCGCTTGTAGTCATGCCTGCATCTTTCAATGCTTTGCGACAGGGTTCGAGCGTGCGTTCTACTAAACTGTCCGACAGCTGTTCGAATTTAGCACGGCTCACTTTGCGCACCAGGTGCTTAGGTGCGCCATCCACTGCAGTAATATAAGGCAGGTTAATTTCTGTTTCCTGTGAAGATGACAGTTCTACTTTGGCTTTTTCTGATGCTTCTTTGAGACGCTGCCAGGCCATAGGGTCTTTACGCAGATCAACGGCTTCTTCTTTTTTGAAGTCATCAGCCAACCAATCCATCAGCACCTTATCAAAATCATCACCACCAAGGTGTGTGTCACCATTAGTAGATTTCACTTCGAAAACGCCATCGCCTAATTCAAGCACAGAGATATCGAAAGTACCACCACCAAGGTCGAACACAGCTATCTTGCTATCTTTATGCTGTTTGTCGAGGCCATAAGCCAGGGCTGCAGCCGTAGGTTCGTTTATAATACGGCGCACATTGAGGCCAGCGATCTCGCCTGCTTCTTTAGTGGCCTGGCGCTGTGCATCGTTAAAGTATGCGGGTACAGTAATAACCGCTTCCGTTACTTCGTGGCCCAGGAATTCTTCAGCAGTCTTCTTCATTTTCTGAAGGATCATAGCTGATATTTCCTGCGGCGTGTACATACGGCCATCTATATCCACACGCGGGGTATTATTTTCCCCTTTTATGATCTTATAAGAGTTGTGTGAAATTTCGCCTGTAACCTCATCGAAACGACGGCCCATGAAACGCTTGATGGACTGGATGGTATTGTGTGGGTTAGTAATGGCCTGGCGCTTTGCAGGATCACCTACTTTACGCTCACCATTCTTCAAAAAAGCCACCATCGAGGGGGTTGTGCGACGGCCTTCATCATTTGCAATAACTACCGGCTCGTTACCTTCCATTACGGCAACACATGAGTTTGTAGTTCCTAAGTCTATTCCAATAATTTTTCCCATAATATATTCTGAGTTTTGTATGATTTCTAAGTTTTTATAGTCAATAGCTGTGCCACAAGCAAAAGTTCGGAAATAATGTCAGGCATACTGTCAATGTGGGTATGAATGGCCGTTGTTGGCCGCAATATGGCCGTTTTATTGCCGCTAATAAAAAAACTAATATAAGCTGTGGTAAAGGGTTTTAGAGGGTGTATGACTATTTGTGCGAAATATTTTTACCAGCAAGGCCAGAAGGGCTGCACAAGGTTCACTAAGAAGGACAGCTTTCAAAATGCCCGATCCCGAAGTATCGGGACAAGTTGCCCGACTAATATAAAACATGGACATTTTGTTTAGTTTAATTCGTTATAAATGATCGGGCGTTACAGACATCTTGATGATTTTCTATTGTGAGCTCGTCGTTCCTGCCCCGGTTGCCGGTTTATTGCCGGTCGCTTGCCTCTTGTTACCGCTGTTTGTATTTTTTAGTTGTATTTATTTAATTGATTTTTAATTATTTATGCTTTTTGTTTGGGGAAAATTGCCGTTTTTGCCTGTTCCACCATATTTGCCGCATTTGTTAATGGAATAATATGTTGGATGTGGCTCGGTTGTGTTACGAACATCTTGATTATTTTTTTAGTGGTGTTCGTGAGCTCGCTTCGCTCGGTTGCCGCTTTAGTTAACGTGATAATATGTTGTGTATCGTCCTGATATTGGTTGAGCGTTGCATGGTATTAGATGAAATGCCCGATGCCCGATGTACAAAAAATGCGGACATTGGTTTTGTTGATTTTGGGCTGAAATACTTAGCAGACATGAGTTATGCGTGTTTTTAAAATGTCTGACTATGCCCGATTCTGTATTTATCAATGCCTGATGCCTCATCCTGATTTTGGTTTACACTGTGGTTAGGTAAACCTAATGTATCGTCCTGATTATGTGAAATGCCCGATGAATAAAAAACATGGACATTTTGTTTTGCTTAATTTGTTGTAAATTATTTAAAATCAATTTGTTATAAATGTATTATGTTTATCAAAATGTCCGGTTTGTACTTTTTTCTGTCTGGGAATGGACATTATGCCTCGTCCTGAAATTGGTTTACACTGTGGTTAGATAATCCTGTTATTAGTTGCGGCTGATCTTTGAAATTTCATTGTTTTCATTTTAGGGATGCCTGGGGTTTAAATGGCAGTATAGTGCCACAAAATGTGTGCCGTTTTTGGCTTTAGCAGAAAGATTTTTACGCCGAATGAGAAGAAAATATTTGTCTATTAATTAATAAATTATTGCTTGACAATGTGATAATAAAGGGTAATTTTATGTTATTATATAGAGGAGAAATTTAATAATCGCAATATATGGCTAAAAGAGTTTGCGACCATATAAAGTCTTTACGAATAATTAATGGCTTATCGAGGGATGAGGTTGCCTTGAAATTATGCACTGATGAAGAGCATGTTAGTGTAAGCGGTGTTGGCCGCATGGAAAGGGGCGAGAAGAAAATTACAATAACCCTTTTAGAAAAATTATCGGAAATATTTGATATGACTTACCAGGAACTCTACGAACTGGTACATAATATATACAAGAAAGAACATCCTATTATCCCTACAAAGGAAAATAATAAACAATAGAAGCCCCATATTTATTGAGCTGCAAAGCACCATGTGTTCAGCATAAAATAACAGCAATATAAAAATGGCCTTGCACAAATCGTCCAGATTTTGAATGGATTGTTCAAATATGGCTAAAATAGCCAGTTCTGAACAAAATAGCCAGCGTTTTATACATCGTTTAGTTTTATGGAGTTTAGTTTTGCAATAGCATTTTCGCGAAATGGCAGAAAGGTTTAAGGGTATTTTTTAACTATTAAAAAAACTAAACAAAATGGAAAAGAAAAATTTACGCAGGGTAAGGCCGGGATGGCTCTTACTCTTATTATTCCTGCTTGTGCTTGGTGTACATAAGGTCCAGGCACAAACCATTGTGCATGCGGGCAGCAATACAGACCTTACCACCGGCATTGCACCCGGTTATATGAACAGCGCGGTGATAGATTATTCGCCCAACTGTTCCGGCACTTGCAGTAGCAACGGGCAACTAAAAGCCATAGTAATAGATAATAGCGGCACTTCGCCTTTAACCAGCACCGTGTTGCTGGATGATGGAGTAAGCGGTTTATCTTTTACATTTAGCGGCTCTTACCCGGCCGTAGTATTAGGCAATGGGACGGGCGCTGTATTTTACCCTAATGTCAGCCTTTTGGGGACCACAGAATATCTTATGGGCATTGTTTACACGCTGCCTTCTTACCCTTGCCTGTATTTTACAAATAATGTATTCATGGATATTTATGATATTTCCGGTGTGGGCACAGGCTCTATGAGCTGCCCCACAACCCCGGTCACTTCTATAAACATTGATGTAACGGGTTGGGCAGGCGAGCGCCCGCATATTTCTATCGCGCCCGACTATTACGATATGCATATCAATAGCCAGAGCATTGGCGGCCTGCCTGTATGCGACCAGTTTGTAGTTTCCTGGACTGAACCTAATCCCACCATCCCGCTTTTTTATCATCCTAATTTCGGCTGGTGCGTGCCTTACACGCCTCCCATCACTAACAATAACTATGGCCTCAACCTCTGTTACGGCTCTTTAAACTCATTATTTACTCCAGTTTTTCCGTCAGCGATGTCAACTGGTAATCCAGTTAACTCCGTAGATGTGGCATTCGTACAACGCAATAATGGTTCTACTTTTGATCCCATTGCTTATCTTACTTTTACAGACGTTGGAGGCTACTGGTATGAAAATGAATGTAAGTTAAGCGGTACTCCTACATTCACCTCTCCTATTACTCTGGGCCCTTCTTCTATGGACGTTTACCCGAGGATAGCCGCCACAGCTAATTACCAGTATAACAATACCCCCGCTACTTATTTCGACTGGGCGGCGGTGAATAACGACCTCAGCGGCCTTATTTACCTACAGCCAGGCTGGGCATCCCCCGCCAGCCCTATCAGCCCCATCACTACCTTTACAGGCTGGTGGCCCGGCATCACAGATTATTATCCCGTAATAAGCAGCGGCGCAGGAAATTACAGCATAGGTTTTTATCACCCTGATTCTTATAACAGTTTTCTCACTGCCCCTGCCCTGGATTGGAGAAAGGCGCTTTATTCAGCTTATTATCCCCCAAGCACTTATTACAGGGTGAATTACAATACGACCACTTATACGCAATTGCCTACTTCAGTAAGCAGCACTTGCAATAATGACAATACTTTTTCTTATAGCAACCCGCCAGATATATTAGGCTGCTGGAATGATGGCACAGTATGGTTTAAAGAAGCACCGGATGTTACGTCCTGGAAACCGGGCCATAGCACAGGCATTGCCCATGCCAATGCAAACAAGCAATGGCAGGTATCTCCCAATCCTGCAACAGACCATATAACGCTTACTGCGCCTGCCAATACAGCAAATGCAAGCTATAAGCTATGCGATATAACAGGCAGGGAATTGTGGAATGCAGCCATTGGCAAGAGCAGCGAAACCGTGGACATCAGCGGCCTGGCAAACGGCATCTACCTGCTGCATATTTATGAAGGGGACATTGAAGTGAAAACGACGAAGTTTGTGAAACAGTAGCAAATTGTCTGAATCAGAATTTTCAGAATGAAAGGATTAGCAGAATCGTTCTGAATTCTGACAATTCTAAAATCCCGTGAATTCTGATTCAGACTTATTATCTTTATAATTATAAAGGGCAGCCCATGAAACAATGTGTATTATTTGGAG
>Ga0206930_1132_pt1 | contig 13302 bp, 11 predicted proteins | sample Alteio_BWOrgHeat_20_FD_152939 | JGI IMG/M metagenome (GOLD analysis project Ga0206930, IMG submission 152939) | Enriched cells from forest soil in Barre Woods Harvard Forest LTER site, Petersham, Massachusetts, United States -... | ecosystem: Environmental > Terrestrial > Soil > Temperate forest >... | reverse complement strand
ACTATGCCACCAGATAAGAACTATATCTGTAGACAGAATTGGTAAGGACAGAGGTAAACTTGATCTTAAGGATGTACTAAAAATCCATTCTGTGCTTTCTGACACTTTGGACTTATAGGTATATTTTATAATTCAAAATCTTTCTCCCCTTTTTGTGGATAAGTCCCCAAAGAAAAGCCCTCGTTTTTCAGTTATTTTGTAAGACGCCGAAAGGATAAGTGCTTCATGAGATTCTCACATTTACATAATCATACCCAGTTTTCCCTGCTCGACGGGGCCTCAAATATTCCAAAGTTGTTTGATAAGGCAGCTAAGGATGATATGCCCGCCATGGCCATTACCGACCACGGCAATATGTTCGGGGTATTTGAGTTTGTGGCGCAGGCATGGAAGAAAACAAAAGTGGTAGGGAAGACAGAGGAAGGGAAAGATATTTTAGAGCCTGTTGTAAAGCCTGTGATTGGCTGCGAGTTTTACCTTGTGGAGAACAGGCATAAAAAACAGTTCAGCAAAGACGATAAGGACGTACGCTGCCACCAATTGCTGCTTGCCAAAAATGAGATAGGGTATAAGAACTTAGTAAAACTATGTTCGCTTGGTTTTATAGAGGGGCTGTACAGTAAATATCCCCGCATAGATAAAGAATTGCTTTTGCAACACCATGAGGGGCTGATAGCCACTACCTGTTGCCTTGCAGCTGAAGTGCCAAGGACGATATTGAAGAAAGGCGAGGAAGAAGGGGAGCGGGTTTTTAAATGGTGGCTAGACCTGTTTGGCGAAGACTATTTTGTAGAAATGCAGCGCCATGATATACCCGAGCAGATAAAGGTAAATGTGGTGCTGCATAAACTGGCACTGAAGTATAAGGTGCCCATGATAGCCAGCAACGACAGTCATTATGTGGACAGGGAAGATTATAATGCCCATGACATATTGTTGTGCATCAACACCGGTGAAAAACAAAGTACACCCAGCTTTAAAGAATTTGCAGATGATGATGTACAGGTGAAGGACAGGCGCTTTGCATTTTATAATGACCAGTTCTATTTTAAGAATACCAAAGAAATGAGCGAATTGTTTTCGGATATACCGGAAGCAATTGATAATACCAACCTGGTGCTGGACAAAATAAAACCGTTGAAACTGGAGCGGGATATTTTGCTGCCCCACTTTAAAGTGCCCAAGGAGTTTAATGATGACCAGGACGCCTACCTGGAGGATATTACCTGGAAAGGAGCCAAAGAAAGATACAGGGATATAACGCCCGAGGTGGAAGAACGAATAAAATTTGAGTTGTTCACCATCAGGACCATGGGTTTTGCGGGTTACTTTTTGATCGTGTCGGACTTTATAAAGGCTGGGCGTAATATGGGCGTGTTTGTGGGGCCGGGGCGTGGTTCGGCAGCGGGCTCTGTGGTGGCTTATTGCATAGGCATTACCAATATTGACCCGATAAAATACAATTTGCTGTTTGAGCGTTTCCTGAACCCGGAGCGCAAGAGCATGCCCGATATTGATACTGACTTTGACGATGTGGGCAGGCAGAAAGTGATAGACTATGTGGTGGATAAATATGGCAAGAACCAGGTGGCACATATTGTTACTTATGGCACCATGGCAGCCAAAAGCAGCATAAAAGATGTGGCACGAGTGATGGACCTGCCGCTTGCTGACGCGAACTTGCTGGCCAAGATGGTGCCAGAAAGGCCGGGTATTTCTTTAAAGCGCCTGTTGCGTGCACCCATGAAGGGCGAAGACAGTCTTGACGCGAAAGAAAATTTGGGAGGTGATGAAATAGAAGGTGTGAACAAGCTGAGGGTGATATTGGAAGAAGACAGCCTGCAAGGCAAGATAATTCGCATTGCAGAAAAACTGGAAGGCTCTGTGCGCAACACAGGCATACATGCCGCGGGTATCATTATAGCTCCCAAAGACCTGAGCGACCTGATACCTGTTTATACCAATAAAGACGTTCACCTGCTGATAACGCAGTTTGAAGGGAATGTGATAGAGAACGCCGGTGTGCTGAAGATGGACTTTTTGGGTTTAAAAACCCTTACCATTCTTAAGGATGCGCTGGCATTGATAAAACGCAATCACGGCGTAGAAATAGATATAGACACTATTCCCCTTGACGATGCACTGACTTACCAGTTGTATATGCAGGGCGACACGAATGCTACTTTCCAGTTTGAAAGTGCAGGAATGCAAAAGTATCTGCGTGAACTGAAGCCCGATAAATTTGATGACCTGATAGCCATGAATGCCCTGTATCGCCCGGGGCCAATGGAGTATATACCCAACTTCATACGCCGTAAGCACGGGCAGGAAGCCATTGTGTATGACCTGGAGGACATGGAAGAATACCTGAAGGACACTTATGGCATCACAGTGTACCAGGAGCAGGTAATGTTACTGTCGCAGAAACTGGCGGGCTTTAGTAAGGGCGATGCTGACGTGTTGCGCAAGGCAATGGGTAAGAAGCAAATTGCCATACTGGATAAGATGAAGGCGAAGTTTGTGGAGGGCGCTACTAAAAAGGGCCACGCCGCAGACAAGCTGGAAAAGATATGGACCGACTGGGAAGCATTTGCACAATACGCGTTTAATAAATCGCACTCCACCTGTTATGCCTTTGTGGCCTACCAGACAGCTTTCCTGAAGGCGCATTACCCTGCAGAGTATATGGCCGCAGTGCTGAATAACCAGGGCAATATTGACAAGATAAAATTTTACATGGAGGAGTGCCAGCGCATGGGGCTGGCAGTTTTAGGCCCTGATGTAAATGAGAGCCTGAAAGGGTTTTCTGTGAATAAGGAAAGTGTGGTGCGTTTCGGGATGAACGCCATAAAAGGAGTGGGGGAGGCAGCCGTAGAAGATATAATACTGGAAAGGGAGTCCAACGGCGCTTACCTGAATGTGTATGATTTTATAAAGCGGGTAAACCAGCGAACTGTAAATAAAAAGACATTAGAAGCCCTGGTGCTGGCAGGTGCAATGGATAGTTTTAAAGACTTGCACCGTGCACAATATTTTTATGCACCAGCCACAGACCCGATTAGCGGCATTGAAAGGCTGATTCGTTTTGGCAACCAGTTCCAGAGCAGCACCTCATTGGCCACAAATAGTTTATTTGGGGAATCGGCGATGCCGGAGGTGAAGCCACCCATGATGCCTGTTTGCGATGTATGGACCTTGCCAGACCTGCTGGAAAGAGAAAAAGAAGTGGTGGGCATATATCTAAGCGCACACCCCCTGGATGGGTTTAGATTTGAAATAGATAATTACGGCATTACACCTATAAACGAACTGGAAAACAGGAAAGGCCGGCAAGTGCGCATAGCCGGGTTTGTGACAGATGTAAACCACATGACCACCAAGAAGGGCAGTAAGTTTGGCAAGATGATATTGAACGACTACACCGGCCACCATGAAATAGTATTGTGGGAGAACAATTATGTGCAATACGGTAATTATCTAAGCAATAGCCAGAAGATAATGATAACCGGGATATATGGAGAGCATAAGTACAGGCCGGGTGTAATGGAGTTCCAGATAAAAGAAATGATGCTGCTGGAGAATGTGCGCAAAAGCCTGACCAAAAAGCTGCTTTTTTCCGTGCCCCTGAGTAAGATAGATATAGGTTTTGTAAGCTTTGTAGAAAACAATGTAAAGACCCACCCCGGCAATACAGAACTGGTTTTGCAGGTGGTGGATGAAGAAACCGGTATGAGTACAAGGTTAAAAACCTTTAACACGAAGCTGGAAGTAAATGATGATTTGGTGCATTTTTTGCAGGGAAGTGAGGATGTTAAATATTCGTTAGAAATAGTATAAGTGTGCAAGGTGCTTATAGGCCTATTTACTTACCCTATTAGTGTAAATGCAATAATGATAGTAAATTTGTAGTTCAATTAATTTTAAACATAAATAAAAAATAATAAAAATGGCAGCTGTATTCACAGATTCAAATTTTGATACTGACGTATTGAAAGCAGACAAATTAAGCGTGGTGGATTTTTGGGCGCCGTGGTGCGGCCCTTGTTTGGCATTAGGCCCTACCATTGATGCTTTGTCGAAAGAATATGAAGGCAAAGTAAACGTTGGGAAACTGAACGTGGATGAGAACCCCAATATATCTATCAACTATGGTGTTACCAGCATTCCTTGTGTACTGTTCATAAAGGGTGGCCAGGTTGTTGACAAGCAAGTTGGTGCTGCGCCAAAGGGTGTGTTTGATAAGAAGATACAACAGCATTTGTAATTCAAAAGCCAAAATTCAAAACAATAATATGGCAGTTGTATTTACAGATTCGAACTTTGAGGCAGAAGTGTTGAAAAATGATAAATTGACACTGGTGGATTTTTGGGCGCCCTGGTGTGGCCCTTGTATAGGTGTTAGTGCAACGATGGAGATACTCTCCAAAGAGTACGACGGTAAGATAAAGGTGGGTAAGGTAAATGTTGCAGATAACCCGAATGTATCCATTGAGTATGGCATTACGAATATGCCGGTGGTATTATTCATGAAGAACGGGGAGGTAGTAGATAAGCACGTAGGTGCTGCCCCTAAGAATATATACGAGAAGAAGATACAGCAGCATATGTGATTTAGCAATATCGAAATATTTAGATTCCCGAAGCAAAGCTTCGGGAATTATTATTTGCAGCTACATTAGGGTATCGCCTGTCATACCTATGGCGTTCAGTATTTCAAAACGAAAAACTTTTTTCTGCACAGCAGGATCATTGAGCAGTACTTTAGTTAGTTCCTCTTTGTCGGTAATATTATAGATGCCTAAGGCTGCAAACTCAGAGTCGGGTTCTCTTAAAGGCATAGCAATGGACATGATACCTTGCTCCTTCTGTTTGAATACATAGGGCAAGTGCTCATTACGGATGATATTGGGAGTCTCGGGGTTGTTGTAATTCTCTCCCTTTCTTAAAAGGACCAGTAAGTAAGATTTTAATTTCGCGAGGTCGGGATGGGCGAATTGATTAGTTTTTTCAGCTTCCATTTGTTATGCTTTTTCTTTCTTGTCGGGGATATTTATGTAAAAAGTAGTGCCCGCGCTTACGCTGCTTTCAAACCATATCGTTCCTCCATGCGCTTCAACAATCTGGCGGGATATGGATAAGCCAAGCCCGAAAGGTCTTTCACCGCTTGTGCCAGGCCTTTTAGCTTCGGTGAACATGTCAAATACTTTGTGCTTCAGGGTATTAGGAATGCCAATTCCGTTATCTGCCACGGATACTTCAATACCATCCTTAGATTTTTTTGCTGTAACATAAATACGCGCGCCTTCAGGACTGAATTTTATAGCGTTGGTAACCAGGTTACTTATCACCCGCCATATTTTTTCTTTATTTACAGATAAAGCAATGGGTGCATCCGGCATGGCCAGCAATATTTCCTGTTTCTTTTCAGAGGCACGGAACTGGAGTATGCTTATACTGTCTTTAATAAGTTTATTCATATTGGTCCACTCGGTCTCGATGGCATCAAGACGATTAGGGTCTGCGGCTTCCAATATATCCCTGCTTAGTGTCAGGGCGTCGGAACAGGCATTCTTTATATGTTCCAGAAGTTCCTTCTGCTCGTCAGTATATTGTATGTCTTCTTTCAACATCAGGTCGTTGAGGGAAGATATTGCGGCAATCGGGTTTCGGATATCATGAGCAACCGCTCTGAGGATGCGGTCTTTTTCCTGGCTGCCCGCTTCCAGTTCTGCAAGTAGTTTTCCCAGTTTTGCATTCTGGTCGTTTACCTGCTTGTTAAACTCGGCAAGCACCTTAAGGTTTTTAGATGATTTTCTCCAGTTGTCATATATCAGGGATAAAATGACAAGGGAAAGTATAGATGTGATAAGAGCTATAACGAGGTAGTTTCTTTTTAACTCGTCATTTTTCTGAAGTATGCTGATCTGGTATTGTTTGTCCAGGTTCTTCATACGTTCGGTCATATCGGTTTCCTGCAGGGATTTATTATGAGCATCCAAAGTGTCCTTTATACTGTTATAGGATAGCAGGTAATTAAAAGCGTTGGGCAGGTCATTTTGGTACTTGTAATATTGCCACATCATATTATACCATCCCATAAGGACCCGCTTATCCTGCAAAGAATCCTGGATGGATTTTACAGTATTTAAAATTGAGTAGGCCGCACCAATATCGCCCGCCTTCATCCGTACATTGGCAAGTTTCAGGCGGGTCAACTGAGCATCCAACTGGTCGTTTCCTTTTTGCCCGTTGATAGCAATACTCTTTTTATACAGTTCTTCAGCTCTCTCGTTATTACCCTTGGTTTCGTAAACACTGGCGAGGTTACCATATATAACAGCCCTGGCCTGCTCAAAAAGATTATTTGTTTTGCCAGAGAAGTTTTTTTGATTTTCGTTGATATAGGTAAGAGCATTATCATAGTACTGCAATGCGCTATCGTTCTTGCCCAGTTTGTAGTAGCAAAGACCGATATCATCTAAAAGCTCCTGTCTGCGATAGAAAAGGCTGAAAACAAATTCGCAGGCGGCGCTTTCGGTAAAAGATTGTTTAAAGTTTTCAGCAGCCTCGGCAAAACGTTCCTGTTTGAAAAGCACTATGCCGAGCCGGTAGGTATAGTCATCCAGTTCGCAGGAGTCGAGATTGTCTTTAGCTATTTTCTTGGCCTTATAAAAATAGTTGTAGGCTTCACTATAATTGCCAAGCCCGAAGAGTGCATCACCTTTTGAGAAATTTGCCTGTGCATACCTCTGTGGTGATTTTTGCACAAGATTGCCTTTTTCAATTACGGATAGCATGGTATCTGCATAAAAAGAGGCCTTTGCAAAATCCCGTATGTCGCGGCTATAAGCATTAAAGAAGAAAACGTAATAGTTAAAATGGTCCAGTACGTTTGCTGGTTCTATTTCATGGTAAGCCGAGTCTATGAATAGTAAAGACCGCTCCACATTGCCAGAGTCATGTATTTCAATTCCCCGTTCAATTGCTTTGTCAAAAGCGGGTGTGGTTATTTCGGCTGTTTTGGTATTCTTTTTTGATTGGCAGGATGCGAGAAAAGAAATCAATATGCAGATGCCTATGATATAGGACAAGTGAAAATACTGCTTTGCTCTTCCTTTAAATGATTTCTTAAAATATAAAAACATGCTCGCTGCGGTGCCGCGTTCAAAATATTTTTTATAGGCTGAAATAAAATTAAGTATTATTTTCTCTTATCATAATTAAATTGCTAAAAGATTTACCAGTTATATATAATATATAGATTTGAAGGGAGTTTTGCTTTTTGTTTTTCTCATGATATTCACATTTTTAAGGGTTTAACAATATAGGATAGCCCACTGTTGATTTTTGATTTACTTTTGCAGCCATTATGCCTGCTGCACAATCTGTTGTTAATCCCGCCTGGCTCTTATTAGAAGACGGCACATTATTGAAAGGAAAAGCATTCGGGGCGAAAGGAACGAGTGGAGGAGAAATTTGCTTTAATACCGGTATGACCGGTTACCAGGAAGTTTTTACTGATCCATCCTACACCGGCCAGGTGCTTATTATGAATAATGATTACGTTGGCAATTATGGTGTAAATGAAGCTGATGTGGAATCGGGCTCGGTAAAAATAAAAGCGCTGATATGTAAGAACATTACTAACCGTTATTCCAGGATGCTTGCCAATGAGGGCTTGGAGGACTACCTGGTCAAAAATAATATAGTTGCCATCTACGATGTGGACACAAGGGCATTGGTGCAGCATGTACGTAGTAAGGGGGCGATGAACTGTGTGATAAGTACGGAAATAAGTGACGAAGCGGGCCTGAAGGTGGAATTGGCAAAAGTGCCTGATATGGCCGGATTGGAATTATCATCCCAAATATCAACTAAGGAGGCCTATACCGTTGGTTCGCCAAGTGCACCCATACGCATAGCCGTAATGGACTACGGAGTGAAAAAAAATATATTACAATGCATGGTGGAGCGGAATGCTTTTGTAAAGGTTTTCCCGGCTAAGACAGAGCTGGCAACCTTGCAGGAATTTAAACCTGACGGCTATTTTATATCAAACGGGCCCGGCGATCCGGCGTCTATGGACTATGCCGTAAAGACCGTGAGGGATATTTTGCAAACCAAAAAACCGTTTTTCGGAATTTGCCTGGGGCATCAACTGCTGGCCCGGGCAAACGATATACCCACGTTTAAAATGCACCACGGGCATAGGGGACTAAACCACCCGGTGAAAAACCTTATTACCGGGAAATCGGAGATAACCACTCAGAACCATGGCTTTGGTGTGGATCCATTGGCCGTGAAGAATAATGATACAATAGAAATCACACACGTAAACCTCAATGATGGCTCTATAGAAGGCATCAGGATGAAGGGGCAGCGTGCCTTTTCCGTTCAATATCACCCCGAAGCCACCCCCGGGCCGCATGATTCAAGATATTTGTTTGATGATTTTATGAAAATGGTAGAAGAAAGTATGTGATCTCGGGTGTTTGAAATTCATTATGTGAAACAGGAATGTTATATTATTTTCGGCCTTGCCTAATATCGTAGCGAAAAATGAAAAATGAAAAGATCCTTATTATAGGCGCTTGCGGACAAATTGGAGTGGAGTTGACCCTTGCCTTAAGAAAGGTGTATGGCAGTGATAATGTGATCGCTACCGATATTCGTAATGAACACGCTTTACTAAAGGGAACCGGCCCATATTATTCCCTGAATGCTATGGACACAGCAGCGACCTATGAATTAGTGAAGAGAGAATCTATTACTCAAATATATTTACTGGCCGCTTTACTATCCGCAACCGGTGAAAAAGATCCCAAGCGTGCATGGGATATTAACATGGAAAGTATGCTGGGTGTATTGGATATTGGTGTGCAGGAAAAACTCAGCAAAATTTACTGGCCAAGTTCCATAGCAGTATTCGGCCCCACTACCCCACGCGACCACACCCCACAACAAAGCATCATAGAACCACGAACGGTATATGGTATCAGCAAATACGCAGGCGAATTGTGGTGCCAATATTACCACCAACGTTGGGGGCTTGATGTAAGAAGCCTGAGATATCCCGGGCTTATCAGCTGGAAATCAGAACCGGGCGGCGGAACGACCGACTACGCGGTAGAAATATATATTGAAGCATTGAAAAAGGGCAGATACACCTGTTTTCTTTCGGAAACTACTTATTTGCCAATGATGTATATGGATGACGCCATACGCGGCACCATAGAGTTGATGGAAGTCTCTGCTGATAAAATTAAAACACGCATGGCTTACAATATATCTGCCATGAGTTTTTCGCCAAGAGAAATAACAGCCGCGATACAATATCACATCCCAGAATTTAAGGTAGATTATAACCCCGATTTTCGCCAGCAGATAGCCGATGGCTGGCCCAAGAGTATAGATGACCGTGCTGCACGTGCAGACTGGGGCTGGCAACATGAGTTTGACCTGAACCGTATGACGTATGATATGCTGAAGCAGTTAAAAAAGAAGTTGCAATTGGTGTAAGCATGGTTAACTGGTTAAAGGGTTAATAGGTTAATCAGGTAAGAATATTAGCTTCTCTAAATTAATTGTTGCAATGCCTAAACAGAAACTTGTTGTACTGAGCGGCGCAGGTATAAGCGCTGAAAGTGGTTTGCGCACTTTCAGGGATAGTGATGGTTTGTGGGAAGGGTACAATATAGAAGACGTTGCCACCCCGCGCGCCTGGCACAGAGACCCTCAACTTGTTCTTGACTTTTATAATATGCGCCGTCGGGATGTGCTGGGCGCAAAACCTAATGCAGCCCATATAGGTTTAGCTGCCCTTGAAGAGCATTACGATGTACACATTGTTACACAGAATATTGATGACCTGCATGAGCGTGGAGGTTCGACCAAAGTATTGCACCTGCATGGCGAGATACTGAAAATGCGCAGTGAGCATAGTAACCATAAAATATATCCTATTGCAGGTGATATGCAATTGGGGGACAGGGCTGAAGATGGAGCACAGTTAAGGCCACATATTGTTTGGTTTGAAGAACCTGTACCAATGATAGAGCAAGCGGTGAATGTGATGCGCACTGCAGATATTTTTGTACTGATAGGCACGTCCTTATTGGTGTACCCCGCAGCAGGCCTGGTGGATTATATCGGGCCGAACGTGATGAAATACATAATTGATAAAAAAATACCGTCCGTAAACCGGTACAGGAATGTAATAGCTATAGAAAAGCCGGCGACGGAGGGGATAAAAGAATTGCTAAAAACGCTTGTAGTCTAGAGCCGGATCACTTCATTAATTCATCGTAAGACAATATTTTGTAGGGTCGTGTGGTGTCGAAATGGAAATATTCTTTGTTTAGTTCACTGTCATTAAGAGGCGAGAAACAAGAGAGAAAGGTTTTATTGTCGCGAGGTACTTTCGATAATTCTTCTTGTGGAACTACAGCAAATGTTAGCTGGGGTTTATCGTTTTTGATAGCTGAAAAAAACAGGCTTTCGACAGGTGCTCCCCAGTCCATAATAAGTGTTTGGGCAGTGCGCGAATCTCGTTTAATAATGATTTTTGTATACCCCTTTTCAGTCATTTTTTGTTCTGCTGCTTCAATGAATTTTATCCTATTAATAAATGCCGGTGCCGCACAGGCGATATAAACCAGCCTGATAAGGAAGATAGCAGATAATAAAGGCAAAGCAGATGATAATTTAAGCCGTGGCAGAAAACTATAAACAAAAGGTGTTGCGGCTATAATACCTAGCCCCATCCATTCACTTTCCATATAGAACAGGAGTTCTTTTCCGAAGCCCCCGAAAGTGAGTGACAATGCTATAAAATAGCCAAGACAATATGCAGCAGTAAGGGACGCCAAAATATATTTTTTGTCCTTCAGCAAGGCGACTATCCCTGCTGCAAATAGCAGAATCACGAGCCAGTAAGCTGTGAAAATAAGACTAATGAATTTTTTGGCATGATCGCTTGTAATGGAAAGTATTATATCATGGAGATTGAAATGTGTTGCATTGTGCAGGCGGCCGCCATCATACCAGCTATTAAAACCCAAATAATATTTCACTATAAAAACAATTATCCAAACCAGAGTTAGTATGACAGATGTTTGTTTGGAAAAAGGCCAGTTGTTTTTTCCGATCCAAAAAAAGAACCACAAAAAAGAAAATGGAATAATAACAAGAAAGTGGCTGAAAATGGCCAGGAAACTGAACAAGATAAATGGAACAAATAATAAGGTTTTTTTTTGTTTTTGTGCCATATACATTGTTGAGCCAAAACAAAGGAACATCCAACTTATCCCCTGGTGCACCTCGTTATTGGTCCAGAAATAGGCATCACTTACAAAAAGTGTAAAGTAAAACGCCATTAAGATGGCGAGACCAAATTGTTTATAACGATAGCAAAGCAATAAGGCAACTATGAGATAAAAAAGATTAAAACTGACTGAGTAAGCTAATAGAATATTCTTTAATGACAGGTGCAAAAATGAGCTGAGCAAAGGGACCATTTGGGTAATGAAGGCCCCATACCTGTACTCAATTATTAAAAAAGAGTGTTGATTCAGAATGCTGAAAGCAATAAAAGCAGGGTCAACAAAAAGTATGCGTTGTTTATAAAAACATATAGCAGCAATAAGTAAAACAGACAATACTGCAGTAGCTATTCCGGATAATTTCCTCAGTGATATTTGACTATTGTTTTCGGCCATTACTTCCAGTTCCACCATTTTAATTTATGGATATCTCTTTTGGCAGGAGGGGTTTCAGCAAAATACACCGCGCACCTGAAAACATATAATAGGCACCTGTCCTGCACAACTCCTGCAAATTGGTTGGAAAGGGAATACAATTTTTCAGGGTCTTTGCCTTTTAAATCACTAACAGAAGTGACGCCTATATTCCAAAGATCATTTGAAATTGATTTGCCAACCCCGGGTATCTGTTGTAATTCTTTTAAGGAACTTGTTTTATTAGTATCCATCTAAAAGGAAGCATATTATGTAAGGCTGAATAAGGTATCAACAAATTCGGCCTTATTAAAGATCTGAAGGTCTTCCATTTTTTCACCAACACCTATATATTTTACCGGTATTTTAAATTGGTTGGCAATGGCCAGCACAACACCGCCTTTCGCAGTGCCGTCCAGTTTTGTTATCGCTATTGCAGTAACATCAGTGGCCGCCGTGAAATGTTTGGCCTGCTCCAACGCGTTTTGTCCTGTACTGCCATCCAGCACCAATAATACCTCGTGGGGCGCATCGGGCAATTTTTTTGAGATGACCCTGCGTATTTTGCCCAGTTCATCCATTAGGTAAGCTTTATTGTGCAGCCTCCCTGCTGTGTCAATTATTACAATATCTGAGCCTTTGGCGATACCCGTTTGCACTGCCTCAAAAGCAACTGCGCTGGGATCGCTGCCCATTTCTTTTTTTACTATCGGCACATCTACGCGCTCACTCCATATTGTCAACTGGTCCACAGCTGCAGCGCGGAAAGTGTCGGCGGCACCGAGCAAAACATTTTTGCCGTTACGTTTATAATTGTAAGCGAGTTTACCGATAGTAGTCGTTTTGCCAACGCCGTTCACACCCACAACCAGTATAACATAAGGCTTTTTGCCGGCGGGTACATCAAAGGTTTCGAATTCTGCCGAAGGGGCGTCTGTTAGCATGCCCATTATTTCTTCCTGCAGTATATTATTTAGTTCAGAGGCGCCGAGGTATTTGTCTTTGGCAACTCGGTTTTCTATCCTGTTTATAATCGCAACAGTGGTGTCAATCCCAACATCTGCACCTACCAATGCCTCTTCCAGTTGATCGAGCACTTCTTCGTCTACTTTGTCTTTTCCGGCCAGCGCCTTTGTGATCTTTGAAAAAAAGCCTTCTTTGGTTTTTTTAAGGCCTTCGTCAAGGGCTGCTTTTTGTTCCTCTTGTTCTTTATTTCTCTTAAATAGCTTATCGAAAAAACCCATAACGTTATATCGTATTGAATGTAATTTTATTGAGAACCCGGCTGCAATTTACATTTTGTCATCCTCACTAAGAAGTATAAAGATAGATAAAAGAAAAAGGGCCAGCACTTTCGCGCTGAGCCCCTTCATTCTTAACAAACAAAAACAAGCTTAATTATGTGTACTAAGATTTTTCATTTTTGAAAAAACAAGCAGGATAAGGAAAGGTACAGGGCTGATAAAGGCTTCCATCGCATTATGCACAAAATCAAGAATACCCTGGTAGTGCAGTCCTGAAGACAAGGCCCATAAACCGATAAATGCAATGATAGCAAAAGTATAGG
>Ga0206930_1115_pt2 | contig 13482 bp, 15 predicted proteins | sample Alteio_BWOrgHeat_20_FD_152939 | JGI IMG/M metagenome (GOLD analysis project Ga0206930, IMG submission 152939) | Enriched cells from forest soil in Barre Woods Harvard Forest LTER site, Petersham, Massachusetts, United States -... | ecosystem: Environmental > Terrestrial > Soil > Temperate forest >... | reverse complement strand
CTTAACCCTCGTCCCTTTCGGGTATGCGCAGGTGTTTGAAGAACGAGACATGCGCAAGACGGGAAGTAACTGCTTTGATGGGTCTTGTTTATACTTAAATAAAATATATCGTTCCATTCCTGTTTTCTGCGTAGGTTTGTATCAATAAAACTTTAGGGGTGCCAGGAATGGCTGAGATAATACCCTCAGAACCTGTACGGTTAATACCGGCGTAGGAAAAAGTAAGGTCCTTTCCGTGTCCGTGTATCTCTAAAGTAAATAGCTTCTGTATGGAGATACGAATCAATAATAGTGTTTTGAATGTGGCTGATGACTGTAGCTTGCTGGCTTTGTTGGAACAACAGGGTTTGGCAACCAATAAGGGTATTGCACTTGCCATAAATGATACGGTGCTGCCAAGAGATAAGTGGGCTACTTATGTAATAGAAACAAACGACAATATTACTATAATAAGGGCAACACAGGGGGGCTGAAACCTCTCCCGGCCTCTCCAAAGGAGAGGAGGCGTTTATAAACAATCCAAAAAAAATTAAAAATACTGAACATGAAAAATGAAAAATTGCCGCTTACGGAGAATATAAGCAGGAAGCCTTTGCCGGGATCGAAGAAGATATATGTGGATGGGAAATTGCACCCTATAAAGGTTGCCATGCGGGAGATAAGTCTGAGCGACACCACCGATAAAGCTAATGGCATTATAGAAAAAAATGCAGCCGTTACAGTATATGACAGCAGCGGCCCTTTTACCGACCCTGAAATTAAAATTGACTTGTATGAAGGTATAGACAGGCTAAGGCAGCCCTGGATACTGGAACGTGGCGATGTGGAAGAACTGCCCGGCAACAGTTCTGAATACACGAGAAGCATCAGCAACGAGGGAAACCAGTTTTATTTTAAAAACCTGCGCAAACCTTTAAGGGCAAAAAATGGACAAAACGTGAGCCAGTTGCACTATGCAAAGAAAGGCATCATCACGCCTGAAATGGAATATATAGCTATAAGGGAGAACCAACGCATTGATGAATTATACAACAGCAAGAACAATACATGGGACCAGCATAAGGGACACAGCTTTGGGGCCAATACGCCTAAAAAGTACATCACGCCGGAATTTGTAAGAGACGAAGTGGCATCAGGCAGGGCCATCATTCCTGCTAATATCAACCACCCCGAGACCGAGCCTATGATAATAGGAAGGAATTTCCTGGTGAAGATAAATGCCAATATCGGCAACTCTGCTGTGGCATCATCTATTGAAGAAGAGGTTGAAAAAATGGTGTGGTCTATACGCTGGGGAACTGATACCGTGATGGATCTCTCAACCGGGAAAAATATTCATGAGACAAGAGAATGGATCATACGCAATTCGCCGGTGCCTATAGGTACTGTACCTATATACCAGGCGCTCGAAAAAGTGAATGGCAAAGCTGAAGACCTGACATGGGAAATTTTCAGGGATACGCTTATAGAACAGGCAGAACAGGGCGTTGACTATTTTACGATACATGCAGGCGTACTGCTGCGCTATGTGCCACTTACTGCAAAAAGAGTAACGGGTATAGTATCCCGTGGTGGGTCTATAATGGCCAAATGGTGTTTGGCACATCATAAAGAAAATTTCCTCTATACCCATTTTGATGAGATATGCGCCATCATGAAAGCTTATGATGTTTCTTTTTCATTGGGTGACGGACTAAGGCCGGGCTCTATTGCAGATGCCAATGATGCCGCGCAATTCGCAGAACTGGAGACGCTTGGAGAACTGACCAAAATAGCATGGGAACATGATGTACAGGTGATGATAGAAGGGCCGGGACACGTGCCTATGCACATGATAAAGGAGAACATGGAAAGGCAATTGCAGGTTTGCCACGAAGCGCCTTTTTATACTTTAGGCCCGCTGACGACAGATATTGCACCGGGTTATGACCATATCACATCTGCCATTGGCGCTGCGATGATAGGATGGTTCGGCACTGCAATGCTTTGCTATGTAACACCTAAAGAACATTTAGGCCTGCCCGATAAAAAAGATGTACGCGATGGGGTGATAGCTTATAAAATTGCAGCACATGCCGCCGACCTTGCCAAGGGGCACCCCGGCGCACAACACAGGGATAATGCGCTGAGCAAAGCAAGATTCGAGTTCAGGTGGGAAGACCAATTCAATCTTGCACTGGACCCAGAAACTGCCAAGGACTACCATGATGAGACCTTACCGGCCGAGGGCGCTAAAATCGCGCATTTCTGCTCCATGTGCGGACCACATTTCTGCAGCATGAAGATCACTCAGGACATAAGGAAATATGCAGAGGAGAAAGGAATAGAGAATGAAGAAAAGGCAGTGGAAGAAGGTATGAGCGAGATGTCTGAAGTATTTAAACAAGCGGGATACCAGATATATAATTGAGTTGATAGGTTGAAAGGTTAATAAGTTGAGAGGTTAAATTATTTAACGGCAAAGAAGAACATTTTAGTGAGTAAATTAATAGTGATAACGGATGATGTAGTAAGGCAGGACGAAGTGGCCCGCTGGATGGAGGTATTGGCTGCGGTGACACACAAACTGCATATACGGAAGCCCAAAGCCAGTAGAGAAGAATTGAGAAACTTGCTAAAGGAAGTGCCTGTTGAGTGGAGAAAAAAATTGGTCATTCATTACCAGCCCCAATTAGCAGAAGAATTTGACTTGGGAGGTTTGCATGTTTCTTATAAGGACTTTGACAAGTATTCAGGGTTCAAGATACCTGTCTCATGTTCGGTGCATAATTGGGATGAGGCACGAAAAATGATCGATACCTGCGCCTATTGCTTTATAAGCCCGGTGTTTGATAGTATATCTAAACGCGGCTATCATGCAAATGATGAATTAATGCAGGTGCCGGCGGAACTGAGGGGCAAGAAAATATATGCTCTTGGGGGTATTGATACAGAGAATGCGCCTCTGGCTTTAAGAAATGGGTATTACGGGCTTGTAGCATTGGGTTATGTATGGAATGAAAATGGAAATGAGTCTGAAAAAGTAAAAGCATTGTTAGAATCGATAAGTAAAGAGCGTGTGATAGTATGACGTTAGAAAGGCCCATAGCGATGAGTATAGCAGGTTTTGACCCAAGTGGCGGGGCAGGGATACTTGCGGATATAAAAACCTTTGAACAATTGGGCGTGCAGGGTTTTGGTGTATTAAGCGCAAACACCATACAAAATGACCGGGAAGTAAGAGATGTAAGGTGGATGCCATTGGAAGATATCCTTGGCCAATTGGACGTTTTGTTGGAATTTTTTGAGGTTAATTATTTTAAAATCGGCATTATTGAAAACAGCCGCGTTTTTACCGAACTGAAAAAACGCATTATTAAACATAAGCCCGATGCTAAAATTATTTGGGACCCGGTATTGAGATCAAGTTCGGGTTTCACATTTTTTAATAATGAGCTACCTGTAAAAGAATTATTAAGGCATGTTTACATGATAACACCCAACATGCCGGAGTTTGAAAAAATGTTTGTAAATGAGGAGGAAGTTATGGCTTGCTCTATGTCCAGCAATATTTATCTGAAAGGCGGGCATCATGAAACAGAGATAGGCATTGACTATTTATACAGCAATGGAATGAAAACCATGTATAGTTCTGGAGACGAAGTGCTATATCCAAAACATGGCTCAGGCTGTGTACTGTCATCTGCTATAACGGCTTACCTCGCAAAGGGAGAAGACCTTGAAATAGCCTGCGAAATGGGCAAAATGTACATAGAGCGTTACTTATCGTCGAGCACCACATTATTGGGACAACACGGTTAAAAATAAATTACCATGATAGAAAAGCTGCATTTTATAACACAGGAAAACGAGATATACACGCATCTGCGCAGTATAACAGCCGCCTGTGAAGCAGGTATAAAATGGGTGCAGCTACGCATAAAAGATAAGGACGAAGATGAGATATTAGAGCTGGCACAACTGGCGAGGGAAATATGTGATGAATATGGCGCTAAACTGATCATTAATGATTACCCCGAGATCGCGAAAAGGGTGAATGCTGATGGCCTGCATTTGGGCAAAGAAGATATGCCGGTGGATAAGGCGCGAAAAATAGTTGGAGACGAAATGATAATCGGCGCTACCGCCAACACATTGGAAGATGTAATAAAACATGCAGAAAATGGCGCTGATTATATAGGGCTTGGGCCTTTCCGCTATACGAACACCAAGAAAAATCTGAGCCCTGTTTTGGGCCTGGAAGGTTATGAAAACATACTCAGCGAATGTGGAAAACTGGGAATTGATGTACCCATAATTGCCATTGGGGGAATTGAAACATCTGATGTTACAGCCTTGATGGGAACGGGAATACATGGCATAGCCGTTTCGGGATTGATCGTCAATTCGGGAGATATGGGTGGAGATGTAAAAAAGATCAACAACTTAATAAAAAAGAAATAGTGTATGTTAAGCATTGCAGATAAAATATTTAGTTCAAGATTGTTTACGGGCACCGGGAAGTTCAGCAGCAGTGCAGTGATGAGGGATGCCTTGCTGGCAAGTGGAAGCGAGCTTGTGACGGTTGCATTGAAGCGCATAGACATACACAATGCCGAAGACGATATATTACAGCACCTCAACCACGCACAGTTCAACCTTTTGCCTAATACCTCGGGCGCAAGAAATGCCAAAGAAGCTGTGTTTGCAGCAGAACTTGCAAGGGAGGCTTTGGAAACCAACTGGCTGAAACTGGAAATACACCCTGACCCCAAATACCTGATGCCCGATCCTATTGAAACATTGAAAGCAACAGAAGAACTGGCGAAGAAAGGTTTTATAGTATTGCCTTATATACATGCAGATCCTGTTTTGTGTAAACGGCTGGAAGATGCAGGCACGGCCACTGTAATGCCCTTGGGCTCTACCATTGGCAGCAATAAAGGATTAAAGACCATAGATTTTTTGCAGATCATTATAGAACAAAGCAAAGTGCCGGTGGTGGTTGATGCAGGCATAGGCGCACCAAGTGATGCGGCCTGGGCTATGGAAATTGGCGCTGATGCGGTATTAGTGAACACTGCGATAGCAGTATCTGAAAACCCCGTGCTGATGGCAAGGGCATTTAAAATGGCTGTGGAAGCAGGACGCATGGCCTATGAAGCTAAACTGGCAAAGGCTGTTCATGCTGAAGCTAGCAGCCCACTAACATCATTTTTGAATTCTTTATGAGCTTTGTAAATATTTTCGAGGGATATAATTGGGATGATGTAAAGCATAGTATTTACAGCAAGCAGGCCCGCGATGTGGAGAATGCTTTGAATGCACAACAGCGAACACTGGAAGATTTTAAAGCTCTGATATCGCCCGCCGCACTACCCTACCTGGAACAAATGGCCCAATTGAGCCATCGCATTACCCAGAAACGTTTTGGCAAAACCATACAGATGTATATACCTATGTATCTCTCTAATGAGTGCCAGAACATCTGTACCTATTGCGGTTTCAGCCTGACGAATAAAATACCCCGCAAAACCTTAAATGATAAAGAAATATTGTCTGAAGTGGCGGTTATAAAAAAGATGGGCTATGACAATATTTTGTTGGTGAGCGGAGAAGCGCATATAACTGTTGGCCTGGATTATTTTAAACATGCCATAGACCTTATACGCCCCCACTTTTCTAATATTGCTATGGAAGTGCAGCCGCTGGACAGCGATGAATATGCTGAACTGGCACAAGCAGGCCTGACGACAGTTTTAGTTTACCAGGAAACTTACCATAAAGAAGAATACAAAACACATCACCCCAAAGGAAAGAAGTCGATTTTTAACTACAGGATTGAAACGCCGGACAGGCTTGGCGAGGCAGGCATACATAAAATGGGACTGGGTGTTTTAATAGGATTGGAAGACTGGCGCACAGACTCTTTTTTTACTGCGCTGCATCTGAATTATCTTGAAAGAACTTACTGGAAAAGCAAATACTCTTTATCATTCCCGCGCTTAAGGCCACATGCCGGTGGTATAGTTCCTAAAATGGAAATGAGCGACTCTGAACTCGTGCAATTAATTTGTGCCTACAGGATATTTAATGAAGAAGTGGAATTGTCATTATCGACAAGGGAGTCGGAAACGCTGAGAAATAACCTGATAAAAATAGGCATAACTTCAATAAGCGCAGGCTCTAAAACCAATCCCGGCGGATATACTGTTGCAACCGAATCTTTGGAACAATTTGAGATCAATGATGAGCGCACACCTCAACAAATTGCAGAGATCATAAGGCAACAAGGTTATGAACCCGTATGGAAAGACTGGGACAGGGCATTGCAATCAACATCATCAATTCCCGTCTGACGCCTAAAAGGCTTGTACTGACCAACATCAACACAAGCAGCACAGCCGTCTGACGCCGAAGCGGCGTACTGACGGCACCATTAATACAAAGGCGCATCCCTTACTTCTGCAACTTTATCAACTATATATTGCCCCTTGTCGGCGTTGCTCATGCCATAATTTTCTCCTCGCCACGGTAAGCCACGCCTGTACTGCACATAATGCACCTTCACTATTTTGCCAAGGCACATTTGTAAAGAATCTGCTGTTACATTTTCGTCAACAGAAAAATAAAAGTAATTGGCATTAACAATGCTCGCATTCCTTGCCCCAAAGCCCAGCATCACCATTTCGCCTTCATAGGTCTTAAGCACATTCCCTTTTCTCGAAAATTTCTGCAAGATCCCCTCTCTGTACCCGTCGCTGTATGGATTGTAATAATACCAATACATATAGCCTGTAACAGACAAAAGCACAATGACGATGGAAAAAAAGATCAGTTTTCGCATATTGTTTACAAACCTAAAGGAAAATCAGTAATAATCATGGTATAGTGTATCACAGCTACTTACAATTGGTATAAAAAATATTTTAAATCCCGCACAATTAATGCAAATAATTGCTTAATTTTATATCAACATATAAAGGGTTTTTTGTCCGCGAAAAACTGAATATAAAGGGGCTTTATCGCTCCTTTATTATTTTATACATCTTCTACATATCACATAACAAATACCAATTAAAATATAGCTGCAATAAAAATTTGGGAGGCGGTGAAATAATATCACCCCGCTGGGGTTTGTGCCTTATTAATACTGCTTTGGCTATAATCATACCAGTCCTTCAGACTTTTTTATTAATTGAATAACATGGAATATTTGCTTTTCTACTTCCCTATTAACCTATTAACCATTTAACCTATTAACCTGTTAACCATTTAACCTATTAACTATTTAACCACCCTCCCCTTCCATTTATATACCCCCACAAAACCAAGGAAGCCTGCAGCAATGATATAGGCAATATGGAGTAGTTGCATAAATGAGAAGCTTAACAAGTGTATCTGTTTCTTAAAGAACTTACTTACAGGCGCCAGGAAATAAAACTCGGTTATAATTTTTGCCAACAGCATTAATACAGCAACAGACCAATAATAATGATCTGAGAATCCACAGAGCGCTAAGACGAGAAAAGATACATTATAGAGATACACGAGTACTAACGCGGCAGTCAATTTTTTGTCGTTATACTTTCCTGATTTAGATGCCCAGCGGATGCGTTGCTGTATAAAACCTGACCAGTCGGGTTGGGGGCTGGTTTGCACAATGGCTCTGTCGGACTTTAAATAAGTAATACGGCCCGGGTAAGCCTTTTGCATTTTCATCATCAGCAAATAATCATCACCCGAGGCAAGATGGTCGATACCTGTATAGCCCTTCACTTCATTATAGGCCTGCCTGCTGAAGGCCAGGTTTGCGCCATTGCACATGTTGCCAAGTTTTAGTTGATGCGCAGCAATAGTAATGCCCTGCATACCCATAAAATCGATAGATTGAAATTGCTGCACAAGGCTTTTATCGGAAGTAAAACAAACAGGGCCTGCTATCATTACCGGTTTATTGATCTCATATAAGGCCGCAACATGTATGAGCCATTCCGCAGGAACCACACAGTCGGCATCGGTAGTAAGTATCAATTCGCCATCACTATTTTCGATACCGGCAGCAATAGCCATTTTCTTGTATGCCATTGTTTCGCCTTTATCCTGCATATATTCTGCGAGGCTGATGCACTTTATATTTTCGTTTTTAAAAGCATTTACGATATCCGCAGTCCCATCGTCAGAATGGTCATCGACCACAATAATTTCGAAGAGCTCTTTGGAATAATCCTGCAGCAGGATGGATGAAATACATTTGCCAATATTTTCCGCTTCATTGCGGGCAGGGATAACAATGCTTATCCTTGTAGAAGCCTTATATCCCAAAGGCAGTATAAACTCGCCCTGCATATCCCAGCCCTTTCTGTAGAAAAGCATAAGGGCAATGTAGGCCAGGGTAAGCGCTGAACAAACAATAGAAAGCAGCATCATGACAAAAAATATTGAGCTATTTCGGGTACCATACCATCTTCTAATATATGATGCCCCTTGTCAACAATATGCAGATCAGCCGTTTTCAAATTTTTCACAAACTGCTGAGCGTGGGCAGGTAAAATCACCCTGTCGTGCGCGCCAATAACAATATGCACCCGCATTGCCTGCTTATTTATTATCGCTTTTAATTTTCCGACGTGGGGTACCAACATTCTCATGCAAGGCCATACCTGCAATAAAAAGTCCCGGCTTTCTTCTGTTTGTAAATAATGCATCCCGAACTTATACCTTGATGCACTTATTATGCCTCTTGCTTTCAGCCAATCTACAAAAGGCAAATAACGTTTTATGTTTTTAAGAAAATTCCTGAAAAGCATTTTCCCTAAAAAATTTCTTGTGACGAAATTGTAGCCATAGTTAAATACCAATCCATCCGGTGCAATAAGCACTACCTTATCTATAATTGCAGGCATTTGCTCCATAATACAAAGACATACACGCCCGCCTATGCTATAGCCCATTAGAGATACTTTTTCCGCCCCAAAGTCTCTTTTTAAGTTATCTATTAACAGGTGCAATTGCTCTATAGAAAATATTTTATCTCGGGGCCATTTACTTTGCCCATGGTGAGGCAGATCAATACATATCAGGGTGTATTCATCTTTCAGATATTGCCGGAAAGGAGCAAATAAGCTTGCCTCATTGCCATAACCCGGAAAAGCGATAAGCAGGCGCTTACCCTCGCCCATCCGCAAATAATGCAGCCGTTCTGTCCCAACCACAACAAAGCCTGACTTATGCTCCATAAACTAAGTAAAACACCAAATTACAAATAACAAATCCCATCCCGAAGTTTCGGGACCCAATAATAAAACAAATCGAGGTAATCCTCTAAATCTAAAGAATCCTGGTTAACTTTATACTATGGAAACGCAAGTACAAAAAGCGATCATTGGCGGTGGTTTTCTTATTCAGAACGCTGATGCTGCACAGATATTCAGTCCCGAAGATTTTAGCGAAGAACAGCATGATATTGCCGCTATGTGCAATGAGTTCCTGGATAAGGAAGTTATTCCGCACCTGGTTGAAATAGACGAGAAAAAAGAAGGCCTGATGCCATCCCTGCTGGACAAGGCGGGAGACCTCGGCTTGCTGGGCGCTGCATTCCCTGAAAAATATGGAGGCCTGGGCAAAGATTTTGTTACTGCAACGCTTATCAATGAGTGCCTGGGCGGCGGCCATTCCTTTGCAGTGGCTATGGCCGCGCACAATGGCATTGGTTCCTTACCTATTTTATATTTCGGCACCGAAGAACAAAAACAGAAATACATACCCAAACTGGCCACAGGGCAAATGAAGGGAGCCTATGCACTTACAGAACCTAATTCGGGCTCTGACGCTTTAGGGGCGAGAACAACTGCAACTTTAAGTGCTGATGGTAAGAACTACCTTATTAATGGCGAAAAAGTGTGGATCACCAATGCGGGCTTTGCAGACGTCTTCACTGTTTTTGCCAAAGTGGATGGTGATAAATTTTCTGCTTTAATAGTAGAGCGCAATACACCCGGACTTACATTCGGTGAGGAAGAACATAAAATGGGCATTAAAGGGTCCAGCACCCGCCAGTTGTTTTTTGATAATTGTGCTGTGCCTGTCGGCAATTTGCTGGGCGAAATTGGCAGGGGACATATCATAGCCTTTAATATCCTGAACATAGGCCGCCTGAAACTCTGTGCTGCCGCGCTTGGTGGCAGCAAAAGGGCTTTGGCCACCAGTATTGTCTATGCTGCTACGCGCGAACAGTTTAATATGCCCATTGCCAAATTTGGCGCTATAAGGCATAAACTGGCGGAAATGGCCATCCGCATATTTGCGGCGGAATCTGCATTGTATCGCACAGCAAAAATGATAGACGAAAAAGAGCATGCCCTTATAGCTGAAGGGAAACCTGAGGCGGAAAGCCTACTGGGCGCTGCAGAGGAATATGCCATAGAATGTGCTATATTGAAAGTAATAGGCTCCGAAGCGCTGGACTATGTAGTGGACGAAGGCGTACAGATACACGGTGGCAATGGTTTCTCGGACGAGTATAATATTTCCCGCGCCTACCGCGACAGCCGCATCAACCGCATATTTGAAGGCACCAACGAGATAAACAGGCTGTTGATACTGGACACTTATGTGAAGCGCAACCTGAAAGGCCGCATTAACCTCTTAGGCCCGGCAATGGCCATACAGAAAGAATTGATGAGCATACCTGAGTTTGGCGATAGCGAAGCCCCATTTGCAGCAGAACAAAAAGCCATCTCCAATTTCAAAAAAGCTATATTGATGTGTGCGGGTGCTGCGGCGCAGAAGCTGATGATGAAACTGGAAACCGAGCAGGAGATACTGATGAATATTGCCGATATGCTGATGGATACCTACCAGGCAGAAACGATGCTGTTCCGCACGATGAAGATGACAAGCAGCAATAATGAGCACGCTGCCCTTGCCCTGGACGCCACCCGCACCTTTATTGCAGATGCCGCAGACAGGCTCAACCATGCAGGCAAAAACGCCATAAATGCATTTGCCGAAGGCGATGAACAGCGCATGATGCTGATGGGCCTGAAACGCTTTAGCAAAACCGACAATTTTAATACTAAGGATGCAAGGAGAAGGATAGCAAAGGCTTTGTTGGAGAAGAAGGGGTATATTTTTTAGAAAACATCAGTCCTTACAATGATAATAATAAAAATTTTCAGGAAGCCATTATTTACAATCCTATTCTATTTAACATCTTTTCTATTTATTTTTGTTTATAAGCCACCTGATCTTTGGTTTAGAACAACCACTATAGTTGGGTCATCATTCCTGATCGCTATTCTGCTATTTTCATTGTTATTTACCTTATGGCACACTGGAACTCTTAAATCCCGTATTAGGCAATCATTGATTCTTGGCATCCAGTTGCCTGTGTATTCATATATGCTTGGGTATTTGGTCATTACTTTATATAATCTATCCTAAAATAATGAAAGATATTCTTAAAGGCTTTTCTATTATAATAATCGTGGTCTCATGTATAATATTGGCTGCTATGGGAGCTAGTGTAGGTCGTAAAGATGGATCAAACCATATTGTTGGGGGATTAAATGGTTAAGCATAGATATTGGATAGTCTAAAGAGGAAAAAGCTAATATCCCTGACGCCTCTGGATGTAGCCCTGAACGCTTTTACTTTGGCATTAAAAGATTCTGCAGATGCGTTTGTGGATCTGTTGATGAAGAAGTTGAGGATAGATATGTAATGAGTTTGTATTGATCTTGATACGGTTCTGAATGCAACTATGCCGGAGTCTTCCACTTCGTTATACCATAGTGCCAGCTTCTTGAACGCATGTTCTTTGGTCTTACATTTTCTAAATATGTCGCCCATACTTACTGCCAGATCATAGGCTTTTTTAAGTTCAGGATACCTTGGAAACAGTAATTCAGCTCTTTGTTTTTGGGATGGAGTCCATTTGCTATGGTGTTTGAATAAAAGATACCTGCTCCTGGCTAATAGCTGCTTTAAGGTATCTCCATTAGAGAAGACTTCAGGGGTATAAATAGTTTTTTCCTGCCTGGCTTTTGCTGTTAATTCATTTTCCTGGTCCAGGGCCTCCCATCTGTATTTGATCCTTATCTCCTGTACGGCATCATGGGCCAGCTTTTGTACATGGAAGCGGTCTGTGACCTGATGTGCATAGGTAAAGCACCGTCTGACAGCCGAGATCATATTGGCTGCCATATCGAGGGTAACCTCCTCTACACGCTTGCGCAGACCCTCGGGTATTTTCTCCAGTACATCTACGATCTGCTCTGTCTGTGTCCCTTTTATCATAGCTACTATAGTTCCTTTTCTGCCTTTGGCAGCCTTATTGGTCACTATTGTATAGAGTTCTCCATTGGAAAGAGCTGTTTCATCTATACTCAAGGCGGTACCCATGTTATCGGGGAAGACCATCCAGTCTGCTGCATGGTCTTTTTGTTCCCAGTCCTTGTAGTTGCTGATATGGTCTTTATATTGCTGTTGAAGTAATTTGCCCTCAACCTGAAAGTACTCGCCCAGATGAAAGCAGCTTATTGGATGATTATCCAAATATCCCTTTTAAAAAAGCCGCAAACTCTTTGGTCATTCGAGTTCCCGTTTGTACCAGCTTCCAATCTCTGCTGATTATATCGCCGCTTGACTTTACCTCCCATCTGCGCCGCCTGATACATAGATAGGCCTTTTTACCCCGGATAGGAAAGTCCTCCACTCTTATTTGGTCATGAAAACCTTTAGACACCAACTGTTCAGATGTATATCCCTGTGGTGCTAGGTTCTTCTCTTCCAGATAAATGCTTAACCCCTCCTTTGTGGCCGTCGCATCCGTAATATCAAAATATTCTAAAATACCTTCCGGTAATAATAGCGATACCAGTGTAATATAATTGTCTTGCAATGATCTGATTGTTGTTCTATTGCAAAGCAACTTATTTATTTACTCCCCCACAACTTCTCCGCTTGATCCGTAAAGATAGTATTGATGACAAAGATAAGAGAAACGAACATTGGGTATGGTGGGTAGATCCTAAAACTGGCAAAGGCAGGTGGTTCATCATAGGAGGCGAGTCTCCTCTTCCCAACGGTAAATATACCTTGTTCTATTACAATGGGAATATTTACCAAGAAGGTAATTGGGAAAATGGGAAAGATATCGATACACTATTCAGATATGGGTTACACAATAACCTTATCTATTATGACATATATAGAGGTGATAGCGAACAAAATTATATTATAAATAATGGAACCTTCAAAGACTACTTCCAGAATGGTAAACTTCAATCCGAAGGAATTGTAGAGAACCATTTAGTAGGAAATAAGTGGACAGAATATTATGAGAACTCAGTCATACAATCTTCTTATGAAAATGATGGAAAAAATGGTTTGGTGTTGTATTATACATCTGAAAGAAAGCTTAAAACAAAAATAATAGGAGAATTACATCCTAACAACAAAAGTATTTTTGATTTTTCACTAACTAATCTTAAGGCAACT
>Ga0206930_1130_pt1 | contig 13634 bp, 12 predicted proteins | sample Alteio_BWOrgHeat_20_FD_152939 | JGI IMG/M metagenome (GOLD analysis project Ga0206930, IMG submission 152939) | Enriched cells from forest soil in Barre Woods Harvard Forest LTER site, Petersham, Massachusetts, United States -... | ecosystem: Environmental > Terrestrial > Soil > Temperate forest >... | reverse complement strand
TTAAGGATCTAATCTAGAGCATCGCAGCTAGTTGAATAAATAACGTATGGCCCAGAGTTTCTGCATTTTTTATCGTAACTGCATTTTTGTAATATTTACTAACATCATGGCCAATGCCTATAGCCAGCAACTCAACAGCTTTTGATTTTTCGATTCTAGCAATTACATTTTCTAGATGTGCTTCTAGATATGAATTATGATTAACTGACAAAGTGCTATCGTCGATTGGTGCTCCATCAGAAATAATAATCAATATACGACGGTTTTCTTTGCGAGACATGAGCCTTTTATTCGCCCAGAGTAAGGCCTCCCCGTCGATATTTTCTTTTAAAACTCCTTCTTTTAACATGAGACCCAAATTATTTTTTGCTCTACACCAAGGAACATCAGCTGATTTATATATAATATGCCTAAGATCGTTAAGCCTTCCAGGACGTGGACGCCTCCCTTCTTCTGCCCATTGTTTATAGGATTCACCCCCTTTCCATTCTACTGTAGTAAAACCCAATATTTCACACTTTACGTGAAATCGCTCAAGTATCCTAGCTAGAGTCTCGGTAGCAAAAGCTGCCAAAGTAATAGGCTTACCTCTCATTGAGCCTGAATTATCTATTAGTAATGTTACTATAGTATCGTTTAATTGATGTTCTTTTTTCTCTTTGTAATAATTACTAAAATTAGGATTTGCTATGATCTGGCTAAGTTTTTTGGTATCGATAAAGCCCTGCTCTTGCTCCTCTAACCATAAAAATTCATATTTTGCCATTAGTTTCTGCTGTAATATAGCACATGCTTCACTAGGCTTTGTAAATGCTTGGAATTGATGTTCAAGCTGCGTGCGCAGCTGTTTTAGTTTCTCATACGTTACAAGATCTAGAGGTACAATAACTTTATCAAACTTATGAGAAAATACCTTGTAGCTATAGGGTTCTATATCACTCAGAATTTCTTGCCTCTCTGCTATAGCGGCGCTTTTGCCTTCTTTGGCATTAGAAGCTATGGTGTTTATGGTTTTACGAATTTTCTCATTTTGATTATAAATATTAGAACTATTTGCCACCTGATCATTAACCATAGTTTGTGCCTTAGTTACTTGAGATTCCTCATCTTTGATTAATTTTAAAACAAGCATTGCAAAATCTTGTTGTGAATTTATATGATCACTAATAGATACAAGCTCCCTAGTAATGCTACTACCCTCAACCAAATGGTTGAATATTTCTAAGGCTAAAGTAGGCAGCTTATCTTTACAGAGCCAATTCTTGATATTAGCCCTTACTCCAGAAAATCTGAGTGCTCCTATAGACATGACACGGACAAGTTCACAATCAGAAAAAATTTGTCTAGCGTTATTTGATTTAGGTGATAATTCTTGGTGTAATTCTAGGTCGTGATAAACTAATTTTAGAGCCGCAATATCAGCTTCAGCACGTATTATGTTTATTGCATCTTCTGAAAACGAAACAGAACTAATATCATTCTTAGCTAGCGCCCTAGATGTAGTTAGCGCTATTTGCTTAGTGATTACAGGATTCACTGTGAACATGGTGGTGGTGATGATTCTCAAATTTCTTTTTATATTTTTGCATCTTACGTAATAAAACGTCTTTTTTTACTCCGGTCAAATAATCCAAGAATATCTTACCATTTAAATAATCAATTTCATGCTGAATACATGTAGATAAAAACCCATCAGCATCAATAGTTTGCGGATTATTATTATAATCTATATATTTAGCTTTTATCTGTGCAGGTCTTGTAATATCTGCTGTAATACCAGGAAAACAAAGTGAGCCTTCACTAAAAGTTTGGGTGGTATTAGAGCTCTCAATTATTTCTGGATTAGCCATAAATAGCGGGGCTTTCTCGCCATTAACCTGCAAATCAATAACCACTACACGCTTTAATATTCCAACCATAGTTGCAGCAATTCCTACCGCCTGCTCATAATAAATAGTATCAAGTAAAGAGTCCATTAGCTGCCTAATTTCATCATTTACTTCTAAAACTTGCGCTGCTTTTGACTTAAATATAGGACTTGGCGCCATTACTAATTGAAGTGGTTTCATTTTGATCCTTTAAAGATTCATTTAATTCACAGTTAAAAACACGCTGATAATATTCAGCTATGACTCGCTTTTCGCTATCATCACATTTATTTAGAAAACTAAGCCTGAAAGACTTCTCAACATCAGCAAATATTTGGTTATTTTCTGCCCAATTTATAACTGTTCTTGGCGACATAAGGCAAGAAATATCTTCTAGGGCGAAACCATTGCGGGTCAAATTTGCTAGCTCAACCATATTAGTCACAAGCTTTTTACCCTCTTTGTAATTATATAAAGGAAGTTTTTTCAAAACTATTGATACTTCCTTCTCAAGAGGCAAGTAATCTAGCTTAGCTACTATATTCCACCGATCCATCTGCCCTTGATTAATAATTTGAGTACCACTATAAATACCCTTACTATCCCCAAGCCCAACCGTATTAGCTGTAGCAAAAATTCTAAAATCCGGATGGGGGGTTATTACACTATTCGTATCAACTAACGTAAACTTACCATTATTTTCTAATATACGCTGCAATATAAACATAACATCTGGCCGCCCTGCATCATATTCATCAAATACCAAAGCCATCCGCTGCTTTATCGCCCAAGGCAGAATCCCATCCTTAAATTCAGTAACTTGCTTGCCACGGAGCAGAACTATTGTCTCTTTACCAATCAAATCACTGCGGGAAATATAACCATCTAGATTAATCCTGATACAAGGCCAATTCAGCCTTGCTGCAATCTGCTCAATATGTGTTGATTTACCACTACCATGGAGCCCCTGCACTAGTACCTTCAGGTTATGCATAAACCCAGCTAAAATCGCAAGTGTAGTATCATGATCAAATGAATAATTGGGATCAATATCTGGCACATGCTCTGTTTTCTTAGTAAAAACCGGAACATCAAGATTAATGTCAATATTAAATAGCTTTTTGGCAGGTTGAGTTTTCATAACTTCTTTATGCACTAATAGGATAAAAACGTCAAGAACAGCTAAATAACCGATATAACAAATTCTCCTGATTAACATCCAATAATTCTGGATGATAGGTGGCGCCGTAGATATTGCCTTGCTTGACCAAAATTGGCCGATGCTGGTAGCTATCTAAGATTTCAACCCCATTGCCGATTGATGTAATCACCGGCGCTCGGATAAAAGCTACTTGATTACCATTATCGGAGGTTTTAACTCCGCTTGCTATTTGTCTACCATAAGCATTGCGCTTTACTTCAATATCAAGCAACCCAAGGCCTTTTACTTTATCAGTATCAATATGAGATAGTAAAATTGCCCCGGCACAAGTGCCAAAAACTGGCTTTCCTGAAGCAATAAATTTGCGAATAGAATGGTAAATATCAAAAGCTATGCAATATTGATATTGCACCGAGCTTTCACCACCAGGCAATATTAAGCCATTCATGTCTTCAAGATCCTGTGGTTTATAGATTTTTTTGCAGCTGATTCCAAGCGCAGTTAGGGCTTTGATATGTGGATCGCTACCACCCTGATAACCCATAACACCAACAACCATTATTGCATAGCCTCACCAAGATTTTCAGATATTTGTGCCAGCTTCTCAGGATCCTGCCAGTTATTCACCGCTTGTACCATAGCCGCAGCTCTTCTCTCCGGGTCAGAGCTTAAAAATATACCACTGCCCACAAAAACTGATTCAGCGCCAAGCGCCATACAGAGCGCAGCATCAGCTGGGGTTGCAATGCCTCCTGCAGCAAAAAACGGTACTGGAAGCGCTTGTAATTCCGAAGTGGCCCTTACTAATTCAAAACTAACCCGCATCTCAGCAGCTGCCATGGCAAGATCATGGTCATTTAGTAGCTGTAAATTATCTATTTGTTTGCGCACCAACCGTAAATGTTTTACTGCCTCAGCAATATCACCAGTACCTGCCCTACCTTTACATCTAATTAAGGCAGCACCTTCAGCTATACGACGTAACGCCTCACCCAAATCAATACAACCACAGACGAATGGAATAGAAAAATCAGATTTTTCAATATAGTTATTAGTATCAGCCGGAGTTAACACCTCACTTTCATCAATGCAATCTACCTCCAATGCCTCAAGTATTCTTGCTTCAACGAAATGGCCTATTCTGCATTTGGCCATTACAGGTATAGATACTGCCGCCTGAATTTCTTTAATCATTTGTGGGTCACTAGCGCGCGCTATGCCACCTTCTTTTATAATTAAAGCTGGAACGCGTTCCAGCGCCATAACAGCACAAGCTCCAGCATCTTCAGCTATTTTTGCTTGTTTGGCATTCATAACATCCATTATGACACCACCTTTTAGCATTTCGATAAACCCACTTTTAACCAGCATAGCTAGACTCCTGTATAATAAATTTATCCACAATAAAGGAACTAATTAATTAGAATGTCAAGCATCAAAGTTGAGATTTTGGATGGAATAGTGGGTTAAAAGCGTAGGAGCGCCGCCTAGCAATTAAAGCGGCGCTATATTGAAGGTATCTTAATTTCTTCTATCGCCCATAAAACGTAACAAGAATAGAAATAGATTAAGAAAATCCATATATAGTTTTAACGCACCAAGAATTGATAATTTCACTGCCATTGCTTGATCGCCATTCGCCAATTGGTAATACATACGCTTTAGGTTTTGCGTATCATATGCCGTGAGCCCTGTGAAAATCAACACACCCACCACTGAGATAGCAAATTGCATACCTGAGCTTTTCAAAAATATATTGACTAAAGAAGCTATAATTAGGCCAAACATTCCCATCATTAAAAAATGGCCAAACCCAGACAAATCGCGCTTAGTGGTATAGCCATATAAGCTCATAGCACCAAATAATGAGGCAGTGATGAAAAATACCCGAGCTATACTTTCACCTGTATATATTATAAATATTGGAGCAAGCGACAATCCAAGTAATCCAGCATAGACCCAATATAGTATTTGCGCCGTTTGTACCGACATGGTACCGATCTTAGCTCCAAAAGCAAAAGCTATACCAATCGGAGCTAGCATAATAATCCAGCCCATTGGTGATGTAACTATTTGCATAATAGCAGGTGAATTTGCGGCAAAGAACGCTATAGTTCCAGTTAGCGCTAAGGCTAGAGCCATATAGTTATATATACTTAGCATATAGGACCTAAGCCCCTCATCATACTTAGTTGTAGTTGCGTTAACTGTTTTATAATTTGTATAATCCATAGTATACTCCATTGTTTATGAATTGCCTTAGTAATTAATATAATCTTTCATATGATAAAAATCAAGGTATAAAGAAATCAAGTGTCAGCAACAGCTTAGTTATCTGAATTATATTAGTTTAATTTATTACTTGGCGGCCCTTTATAATTAATTATTCATTTATGTTGCATTAACTAATATTTTAATGTATGCTAGACGCTGGAAACTTTCTATATTATAAATAAAGGTTAAAGATATGTTAGAAAAACAAAATTTTGATAAAAACAATTTATTCAAGGATTCTCAAGGAAGGATTCATTATATCAACATGACTGCTGCATATAGCAAAAATGATGTTGATATTTTATGCAAACACCACTTGGGTGAAATGGCTACACCAACACAAGTCGGATTAGGCGGTCTTTCTCAAGTTGCTAAGGGTTTTAATCAAGATAAGCCATTATTTGTACCAATTCTTTATAACCAACACTATACATTGTTAATTTTATATCAATATGCTGGAGAAATAAGGGCAAATTTCTGCGATAGTCTGCCTGGAACAGAAACCGAGAACTTTAAAACAACAGCTAGCAAAGTTAGATCTATATTGCCTAATCATATACATTTCACCGTAAATAATAGGATCGTTAAAAAGCAAAATATCGAAGAATCAGCCAGTAATTCTTGTGGATCAAATATTGTAAGAATAGCCAGAGGTATTAAAAACACATTAGAACAAATTAAAGGTATAATAGATGACGATATATTAGATGTTGTATGTAATCTTGAAACTCAAACAGTGGAGTTTGAAAGATACTTTAGAATACTTGATTTTAAAACTCTTTTAGATTTAAGAACGAGAGATAATAGATCTACATTAGGTGATGGGTTAGCTATTGAGAATTTACATTTAGTAGCTTCGCTGCTACCTACTTTTAGAAGCATAGTTACTATTTTACCCAATAGCTTTGATAATTTTGTTATTGATCCGGTTCAGGAAAAAATGTTTTTAAGTACTTTAAATCACTCCGAGCCAGTTTACATACAAAGTATTAAGGATGCTTTTGCAACTTTACGTGGTAAGGATCGTTCGGCTAAAGATATTGCTATGTTAGTTATTAATGAAGCAGCAGAAAAAAAATTTGAAGAAATTATTAAGCAACATATACCGACTTGCACAGGTAAACAACGAGAAGTTTTATGGAATTTACGTACTGCTGACACAGGCTTTTTAGATCTTCTAATGGCTACGCAAGAGATGCAAGGAGCACTTAAAAGTGATATAATGAGAATTGCGTCAATGTCAACTTCATCTAGTTCAGCACCAGTCGTTCATAAACCTATAGAACAACCCATAGCATCAGTGTCAGCTTCATCTAGTTCAGCACCATCAGCAACTAAAGCTGCTGTGGCTGAAGTTGCGCAACCTACTTCTTCGGTATCAACCGCTATTTCTCCAGCAAAGCCTCTAGTAGCTGAAAATCTATTAAATAAATCGAAACATATAAATAAAGAAAGCTGGTGTGATTATATATCACGTGGTGGATTTATTACAGATTGTTTTACAAAAAGATTTAAGCCTACAAATGAGGATAAAGCTGATAAACAAAGATAAACTTAGGCTTTTCAGGCACTTTTGTCCTGGTAAGAACTAGTTGCTTGCTCTAGCCATTTAACTAAATTCTGGTCGGTAATTTTGTCTTTGAGTATATTGTAAATTGTTTTATGGTAATTATTAAGCCAAGAAATTTCATCTTTGGTTAATATATCTTTGTTTATCAATCGGTTATCAATAGGAACTAATGTCAGAGTTCTAAATGAGAGAAATTTATTCACCTCTTCGACTAATACTAGGCTTTCGATGCGGATTCCATATTCACCCGCTTTGTAGTATCCAGGCTCATTAGAGACTACCATTCCAGGTTTAAACTGGGATTTATGCGATAAAGGGCTGATGCGCTGTGGCCCTTCATGTACGCTTAAAAAACTCCCAACACCGTGTCCTGTACCGTGAGCATAATCAAGCCCCGCCTGCCATAGATGATACCTAGCTAGCGTATCGAGCTGTGCTCCTGTTGTGCTACTTGGAAACTTAGCCATAGCAAGCGCGATATGCCCTTTAAGCACTCGGGTGAAATTATCTTTTTGTTCATCTGTAACCTTACCAATAGCGATTGTTCTAGTTATATCAGTTGTACCACCATAATATTGCCCCCCAGAATCAACTAATAATATGCCATCACCGCTAATGACTTTATTAGTTTTTTCGCTGGCTTTATAATGTACAATTGCTCCATTTTCCTTAAATCCAGCAATGGTTGAGAAACTTGGATAGACAAATTCATCTGATTCCATACGGAACTCTAACAGCTTATGTTCTATAGCTAGTTCGGTTAAACCATCTGGAACGTCTAAAACCCAAGATAAAAATTTACACATAGCTATACCGTCCAATATATGAGCCCTTATTGCCCCATCAATTTCTACCTGATTTTTACACGCTTTTGGCAATTGGCACGGGTCGGTCTTAGGTATAATAGTGGATTTATGCAATAAATCTATTATGCTAATGGGCGTAACCCCCGGATCTAATTGGACTTTTTTCTTGCCTAAGCTGGCTAATACTTGATTTAATTCTTCAGGCCTACGCACCCTAACCATAAGGCCTAAATCAATTTTACCATCAGTAAATAGATCTACAGTTGAATCAGAATATATGATCGCCCGAGCCAAGACCATTGGCGTAAAATTTATATCTTCACCGCGAATATTTAGCAACCAGCAAACTGAATCTGGTGCGCAAATTATACAAGCATCTATATTGTCTTTCTGCAACTCTCTAGCAACTAAATTTATTTTATTTTCAGACGGTTGTCCTGTATATTTGATGTTATGGATAAAGATTTTTGACGCTGGTTTTACTGGTTTATTATTCCAGATTTTATCTATTAGATTTTCTAGTTCTTGAATTTTTATATCAGTACCAATCAAACAATTTTTATATGATTCTATTTGCGCCTGACTATGTAACCATGGATCAATTCCAATTACTGAATTTGCTTTCATAGTTTTTTTAACCCAGTTAAATGGAGTCAAGGCTGATAGGTCAAAAATCTTAAAACTATTAGTATCAACCTGATGGCTAGCCTGTAATGTATATCTACCATCGGTAAAAAAAGCGGCCATTTCCTGAGTAACAATGGCAATACCATTAGAACCAGTAAAACCCGTCAACCATTCTAGTCTTTTAGCATGAGAGGGAGTATATTCACTTTGAAAGTCATCAATCGATGGAATCACAAAAGCATCAATTTTGTTGATTTGTAACTGTTTCTTTAGTAACTCGAGTTTATCATTCATGATTGATATTTTATGTTAGTTAGGCTTTGGTTACAAGGTCTTATTTAAATAAATCCGAATGAGAACCAAGTCTTTCAAATGTTATATCATTACCGTTAACGCAATATATCAATAAAAAATCTGGCTCCATATGACATTCCCTGCGGCCCTTAAAATTACCTACTAATTTATGGTCTTTATATTTTTGTGGAATAGGCAAATTAGAAGCTAGTAACTTAATCAGGAAGGCTAATTCTCCAAGGTTGCGACCTTGCTTTTTTGCCTTAGCCAAATCTTTCTTAAATTTGGTAGTATAGCCAATTGATTTAAGCATTGTCGCTTAAACCTAAATCTTTGAATAAATCTTCTAAATTATTGTGTTTAGTAATTCCAATCCCCGCATCCGTTTCTTTAAATGCTTCAAGCGTTTCTGTGTTAGGTTTTTTCAATAGTTGCGAATTAATTTTCTCAGATATAGCCTCTAGTACAAAATCTTTAATTGAAGTAGAATTTATAGCTGAGATAATTTTAAGTTTTTGATGTTCTTCATCTGGAATTTCAATATTAATTCTACTCATTTTTTATCTACTCCTATCATTATGTATTAAGTATATCTTAGTTACTAACATAAGTCAAATAACTTACTATACTTATTAATTAAGCCCTTGCAGCAATTATTAATAGGTTATATAATTAACCAACTTGGGTTTGATGTAAGAAATGGCACTACCCCTTGTCATCCCGGACGTTATGATCTTCTTTAGCGAGTTCTTACGAGCCTTAGAAGGAGTTACGATCCGGGATGACAAGATGGGGAAATATATCCTTACATCAAACTCAGTTTAACTAAGAATTTGAGCATTATAGGAATATATGAAAATAGCTTTTTACAACCCAATCCGTCAAAACCACCTACTCGCGGCATTTTATTGCTTAGCCGCAGTATTTTTAGCTATTGCCCTAGTTAGCTTTCATCCACTCGATCCTTCGCTAAATCGGGCTACTGATGGTGAAGTACATAATCTAGCTGGTATTTACGGATCATATATTGCCGACCCAATGCTGCAATTCTTAGGGCTTGCCAATATATTTTTGGTAATTATACCACTTGGTTGGGGTATACAAAAATTCTATGATCGGCAAATTAGCTGGCCCTTAGTCAGCTTTGTTAGTTATTTGGCTTGTATTGCTAGTGCAGCTCTATTATTTGACGTGGTTAAAACTCCAGAATCTTGGCATTTTTCTTCTCTGGGCGGCCATTTGGGGCATGAATTAAATCGGCTAGTTTCAGGCTGGCCTATAACAATGACATTTCCTATTAGCTTGGCAATATTCTTGGTTAGCTTTTTCATTTCTAGCAAAATAACTATTGAAGATACATATAGGATTATAAGTAATATTAGTTGGTTGATCATTAGCTCTATCAGGTTTATCAAGCTACTGATAATTTTTGCCTTTTATCCAATTAAGCTTTTATACAATAAATTTAAAACTAAACCTCTAGAATTTGAAGAACCTGAGGATATTATAGAGTTTGACCTCAAACAACAGCTTAAATCTACCTTTAGAAAAGCACCAACTAGAAAAGAACCTGTTAAACGCGCAATTGTTTCAGCTAATTCTAATTACAACCTCCCGCCTTATGATTTACTTCATTTAGTTGGTGATCAAAATAAAAAAAATGTTGTCAGCCAAGCCACCTTAAACCAAAATGCTTATCGATTAGAACAGGTACTGACTGATTTTGGAATTTTTGGCAAAATTGTGGCTATTCATCCAGGACCCGTTGTTACTCTATATGAATTAGAGCCAGCTGCTGGCACAAAATCCGCACGTGTAGTTGGGCTTGCTGATGATATAGCAAGGTCCATGAGCGCAGTTTCTGCTAGGATTGCAGTCATTCCAGGCCGCAATGCCATTGGTATAGAATTACCTAATCAAGTACGTGAAATTGTTTATTTACGTGAATTGCTTGAAGTGGGTGATTACCAAGATGAGAATTTAAAATTACCTATCGTGCTTGGTAAAGATATTGGTGGGCGTTCTGTGGTGGTTGATTTATCTAAAATGCCACATTTACTTGTTGCAGGAACCACTGGGTCTGGTAAATCAGTAGCCATTAACACCATGATATTATCATTATTATTTAGACTCGATCCCACACAATGTAAATTTATTATGATTGACCCAAAAATGCTGGAATTATCAGTATATGATGGTATCCCACATTTACTTACCCCAGTAGTGACTGAACCACGCAAAGCTATGGTTGCTCTAAAATGGGTGGTTAAGGAAATGGAAAATCGTTACCGTATGATGTCGCACCTAGGAGTTCGTAATATTGCTGGGTTCAATAAAAGAATGGAAGAAGCTAAAGCTAAAAATGAAGTGCTAGAACGCACAGTACAAACTGGATTTGACCCTAAAACTGGCAAACCTATTATCGAAAAAATCCCATTTAATATGGAAACCATACCATTTATCGTGGTAATTGTGGATGAGATGGCAGATTTAATGCTAGTGGCTGGCAAAGATATAGAAGGTTCAATTCAAAGATTATCACAAATGGCTAGGGCTGCAGGAATTCATATTATTATGGCAACGCAGCGGCCTTCAGTTGACGTGATTACCGGCGTTATCAAAGCTAACTTCCCCACCAGAATCAGCTTCCAGGTTACTACCCGTATTGATAGTAGGACTATTCTTGGTGAGCAAGGGGGGGCCGAGCAACTACTTGGTATGGGTGACATGTTATATATGTCAAGCGGCAGTAAAATTGTTAGGGTTCATGGCCCATTTGTTGATGATAGGGAAGTGGAAAAAATTGTCTCATACTTGAAAACCCAAGGTGAGCCAAAATATATTGATGATGTAACTATCGATGAAGAAGGTGACGCGAGCGAATTTGGCAGCGACGAGTTTTCTGATGGTGATGATTTATACCGTCAGGCTGTAAATATTATTGCCACTGACCGTAAGGTTTCAACTAGCTATATCCAACGTTGTTTGAAGATTGGTTATAACCGTGCTGCTACTATAATTGACCGGATGGAAAAAGAAGGGCTAATCAGCGAGGCCAATCATGTAGGTAAACGGGAAATATTAATGCCTGAACGGTGATATTATAATATTGCCACGCTTATCTCCTCCCTCCACATTTGGAAGCACACGCAGCATTACTTAAACCTTAGCATCTGTGATGTATAAATAGTAAAATCCCTTATCCGCACACGTCGCCCTGCGGCTTGATAACATATTCTATCTTCTTCTTTTATCATAACATGGACACCGAGCTTAAACTCAACTAATACTTGCCAAAGGCTCACCAAGTTTATTAGTTTCTAGAAGAGCGACGTGTGTGAAATCAAACCCTATTCAATCTATTGATGTATTATATAATAGCAGGTGTTAAAATCCCTACCTTCATAGTTATATCAAGAAGCAGATTTATTTATTTTTTCTTCTTATTCCTCTTCACCGTACCTTCACTACCTGCAGCTCCTTTTACACTTGTTGGCGTGCTATTTTCTGAACTAGCCTTTGATGTCGACGTATGTTTATGAAGGTGTGTATCACTTAATCCCTGCACTATGACCTTATTATCCCTTTTAAGCTCTCCAGTTATTTTATCTCGTACCCATCCACCGGTAGTTATTGTTTTACCCTTAGTTCTATCCAATTCTTCTTTCTTATGTTTTGCATGTGGCTCTTTTGTTGTCTCAGTAGTCACCTCTAATACTGGCTTTTCTGTTGGGGTTGATGGCTCTACCACCACCGGTTTATCCAACTCTGTTGGAGCTAGTACATCTGGCTTTGGTGTCGTCTCTGTTGAAGTTTTATCTGTAGAAGCATCTATATCTTCAAACTGTTGCCATTCATGATCTCGTTTCACTGTCTCCGGTTTTGATTCTGGTATTGGCCCTGGAACCGGATCTTGTTCAGTTGGTGCTTCCTTCAATGCTTTTTCTTCTGGAAGTCCTGACTCTGATGGTTCTACTGGAGCTGTAGTAGTTAGCTCTACTGGTTGCTCTGTAACTTGCATTGTTGGTTCTTGAACAATTTCAGCAAGATCTGATGATGGTAAGCCTACTCGTTCAGTCTCAGGTATTTTTTCTGGTATTGGCCCTGGAACCGGATCTTGTCCAGAAATTGGTGCTTCCTTCAATGCTTTTTCTTCTGGAAGTCCTGGCCCTACTGGTTGCTCTGTAACTTGCATTGTTGGTTCTTGAACAATTTTAGCAAGATCTGATGATGGTAAGCCTACTCGTTCAGTCTCAGGTATTTTTTCTGGTATTGGCCCTGGAACCGGATCTTGTCCAGGAATTGGTGCTTCCTTCAATGCTTTTTCTTCTGGAAGTCCTGGCCCTACTGGTTGCTCTGTAACTTGCATTGTAGGTTCTTGAACAATTCCAGCAAGATCTGATGATGGTAAGCCTACTCGTTCAGTCTCAGGTATTTTTTCTGGAAGTGATGGTGTCGCCAACTCTGGAGTAGTTGTATCTACTACTACAGGATCTGTTGGTTTCATCACCTCTAATACTGGTTCTGTTGGAGTTGTTGGTTCTACTACCGTTGGTGTAATAGGCGTTGTAGTTGTCTCTGGAGTTGACGTTGGATTTTCTAATACCTGAAGTCCTGGCCGAACCTCATTAGAAGTATCAATTGGAGATGCAGTAGGCTCATCTCCCTTGGTGCTTGACACAATACCATCTTTTCCAACCTTAGTATCCATATCTGGTGCAATAGGAACATCTTCCCTGGTGCTTATCACAATACCATCTTTTCCAACTAAATACTCAGCTGGTTACCAATATTTAGCATTATGGGATGCGCTAGATTGCAGAATAGCTTATTATTTGGGCATTACCAACCCAAACCTTCAGGCTCAAGCTGGAAGTTCGTTGATACTTAGTTTACTTGGGCCAGGCTTATTATCTGGTGAAATTGTATTCGTAGTCTTTACTATATTATTTGGTATTTTATTTTTGTCGATTGCAGTTTTTTTCATCAATATCTATATAATATGTCTTGTAGGCTTAGCTATTGTAGGTTAT
>Ga0206930_1129_pt1 | contig 13660 bp, 15 predicted proteins | sample Alteio_BWOrgHeat_20_FD_152939 | JGI IMG/M metagenome (GOLD analysis project Ga0206930, IMG submission 152939) | Enriched cells from forest soil in Barre Woods Harvard Forest LTER site, Petersham, Massachusetts, United States -... | ecosystem: Environmental > Terrestrial > Soil > Temperate forest >... | reverse complement strand
CCTGGGCGCTTATAATGGGTAACCAATAATCATCAAAGTTTTGGAAGGTTGCTATTCTCTCTATGGTTGTAAATTGTATATCATTTAAACCTATACCTTCAAATAGCCGGATCAGGTTTTCTTTTGTACAAATGTCAAAATTTCTGCCCGCGTCAAATTTTTCACTGCCCGGGATTATTTCACAGGCAGCATTCCAAAAATGCCGCATAGGTTGATAATGCCCACCGTAATCCCAAACAAAGGAGGACATCTCACCCCCGGTTTCTAAGTTATTCATCAGATTGCGAAGCAGGTCCTCTAACTTTGGTACAAAATTCAGAACAAGACCAGATGTGATATGGTGAAATTTTTCGTTCAAAGGGCATGAATTTATATCGATATTTAAAAAGGAAACATTGCCCGAATTGATAGTTTCCTTTGCCTTTTCAATATAACTATCCGATTTGTCTATAGCCAATAAATAAGAGGGTGTGCATTTCTCAGCGATCGCCTTTGTCAAAGCCCCGGTGCCGCATCCAATCTCCAGCCATTTCAAATTTGACCGGGCATTAAGCCAATTAACAAAATCTATACTTAATAAACTACTCCAGCGGCCAACATACATTTCATATCCTTGCGTATTATCCCATTTTTCTGTTGTGCCGGTTAAGTTTATGCTATCCATAAGTCAAGATAATTTGTCATTTATTGAAGTTATCAGCATGGGGGAATAAAACGAATCTTTCTTTTTCACCCCGCTCTTGTTGGTGCTACCCCAACAAATATCACAATTATATTATTTATCCTGCTTAGTTCTAAAAATGATCATGGTTTTTGTTGGTGACAACAGCAATAAGGACTGAGGTCAACTCAAAAAAATCACAAATAAAGCGCAACCATTTGCCGCCAGTACCTGGGCCGGTGCGCAAAGCCGCTCCATACATAAAATTGGTTTGCAATGCTTTTGGCCCAAAGTTGTTGGGTAAAATAATAATTATCGCTTATAAAAGGATCGGTTTCGCCGATGGCAAGTATAATTTCCATCTCGCGGATCAAATTTAAAAGCCTGCAATCACTGATGTTCGCCAAAAACTGCTGCGGCATATTGAAATAAATGTCGCCATTATGATAGCCGTCAAAAAGGTCCCTGAAATCCTGGATGCTTTGCGTAAGATCATATCTGCCGCTCATACAAATCACCCGTTTAAAAAGCTGCGGGTGCTTGAGGGCCAAATTGGCGGCATGGTAGGCACCCATGCTGCAGCCGGCGACTTCCAAATAACCATTGCTGTTTTTAGCCTGCATCAACGGCACTACTTCATTTAGAATGTATTGTTCATACTGCAAATGCCGGTTAATGCGGTCGGCGGGGTGGATGGAATCATTGTAAAAGCTTTCGTTGTCGACACTGTCAACACAAAACAACTGCAATTCGCCATTGTCTATGCGCTCACTCAAAGCGTTAACGATGCCCCAGTTTTCGTAATCATAAAAACGGGCCATGCGGGTAGGAAAAAATAGTACCGCCCTGCCGCCATGTCCAAAAACCAGCAGTTCCATTTCGCGCTGCATCCGGCTACTATACCATTTGTGATACTCCCTGTTCATCGGCATGGCTTAGTTGGCCGAAGGTCTTTAAAGCATATTAACTTAAGATTAATATTTTATTAAAGATTAACACTTGTCTTTTCTGCCATTATCGTCTTCCATACGCTATAGCCCTTGCTGCTCAGGTGCAAGCCATCTTCCAAAAACAGCGCTTTATCAGGTTGCCCGTCCGCATTAAGCATAGGGGTAAACACATCTATAAATTGCCAGTTTGGGAGCTTATTGGTAATTTCCTTCGCAATTATGCTGTTGGTGAATTTAAACTGATCGGCCATGTGCCACCGGCTCACGCTGGGCTTCAACGAAACGAAGTAACAGGGCAGTTCGCCAAAACGCTGTGTTGCCTGTGCAGCCAATTGCTGAAAGAAGATAAAAATTTCTTCAGGGTGCCGGCCATCGCCCAGGTCATTGTCGCCGGCGTATACCACCAGTCGCTTTGGCTGATAGCCCTGCATTACCCTGGCGAAAAACCAAACGCAGGCCGCCAGTGTTGAACCGCCAAACCCAAGATTAAGCGGCTGCAGACCGGGGAGATCCTCCTCCAGGTTATCCCATAGCCTGATGGTTGAGCTGCCGTAAAAAATTGTCCCGGCCTTATGGCCGTTTTGCTGACTGATTGTTTCCAGCCGCCTTATTTCATCTTCGTACCAAAACATACCGGCAAATTTAACCTATTGATCTGTGCTGTTCCCAAACCTAATTAAATCAATCTTAAAAATATAATGGAATACTTGATTGGTGGTTGGCGTGTGGGGCGGGGCGTAAATTACCTTAAACTTGCACCGTATTAGCGGGATAAATTAAGGTATATTTAAAAAAACTTAAACCCCATGCAATCAGCCAATTCAGCCGCACCATCAGCCGACGGTGTGCAGCCCTCATCCCGCTTTAGTTTATTTAATATGTTCAAACGCGACTATGAACATTACGAGGGCGTGCCGCCAATAAATATTTACCTGTTGCGGCTGCTTTACACCCTCATGTTCCTTTTCCTTACGTATGGTTCATGGATACACGTTACCCATCACACCGGCCCCTGGGACCCTGCCAATTCCGCAGCCTGGTTTATGTGGGGCGCGTTCGGCCTCATAGCCCTTATCGGGATACTGCGCCCGCTCAAAATGCTGCCGATAGTGCTGTTCGAGATCGTCTATAAAGTAGCCTGGCTCATTGTTATTGCCTATCCGATGTACCAGCGAAACGAATTGACTGGCACCCCGGCCGATACCATGGCCCACAATTTTATGCTGGTTATATTACCCATAGTGGCCATGCCCTGGCGGTATTTTTTCAGAACGTATATTGCGGGTAAACGCGCGGCTTGAGTTTTCGCGTTGGGGGGTTGTAAAGAGGGAATAATAAGATTCTTTAGGCGTTGCCTGCGGCCCAGGCTGTACGCTTATACTGCACAGGCATTGGGCACGATGGCTGGTATACGCTCCCATCCTTAACGCGGGTTTTGCAAACTACTGGCATATTGCATCCGAAGTCGGAGGCTTCGAACAGCGGCTTATGGCTGATTGTTTTTTACTGTAGTTCGAGATCGGATATTCCACTAACGTATGGTATTTAAGTAAGACCATATTTGATCTATACATGTATTCAGATTATTATTGATGTCTTTTTCCCAATATCGAAATAAACGCCAACCTAAGGACGTATAATGCTCATTTACTGCTATGTCGCGAGCAATATTCTTTTCGATTTTAGGTATCCAATAATGCCTGTTTGAACTAATTTTTATTTTCTTCGCTTCCCAATTGTGGCCGTGCCAAAATTCTCCATCTATAAATATTACCAGTTTGTATTTTTTTATAGCGATATCGGGATTTCCAAATAATGATTTATTGTTAAGTCTAAATCTTAATCCTTTTGCAAATAATGCCTTCCTTAATTTGATTTCTGCTTTAGTGTTGTTGGATTTAATTCTGGACATTAACGCTGAGCGTTCGCCTGTAGTCTCAAATCCATGTTTTGATCGCATCTGTCTGAGTTTAATATTTCTTTTAAATCAGAGGAAATCTTTACAGCAATAGCGTTGCTTAAATTTACCGGCACAGAATTGCCTATCATTTTATATCCGGCATTCAATGAGTTATAAATAAACTTAAAATTGTCTGGAAATGTTTGGATACGCGCGCACTCACGAACAGAAAGCCTACGATAAAGGTGTTCAGAACCGAGCTGAAAAATTCTAACGTTTTTAGCGATTTTTACCATTTCTGGTGCCTGAGGGTGTATAGAAACTTGCCTGCCTGATGCTTGGATAGTATAAGATTGTGCATCCCATGATAATACTCGGTTACGTGACATGAAAATATATGAATAAGTCCCTTGCCAATATTCATGATTGGCTACGGCACAATCGTCATAGTTGCTTTGATTAAAAGTTAATGCTGGAATAGCATTATCCTTCAAATCGAAGATAGCATCTTTGACCGTCACTCTAGTTTTTTGCGGTTCAGGAAACTGAAAAACCATGTTTAAATCCTCTCTATACCCCACAAAAAAGATACGTTTTCTATTTTGTGGTACGCCATAATCAGCGCCATTTAATACTAACGAGGTTACATTATATCCTGCTGCTTTAAGATTAGCTAGGATCAGTCCGTAGGAGGTCTTATTTCTTTCAGCTAATAAACCTTCGACATTTTCAGCAACAAAAAATAAAGGTTGTTTTTCTTTTATAATTTTTATAAAATTAAAAAATAATATCCCTCTCTGATCTAAAATACCACGCCCGCTACCTGCATTGCTCCAGCTTTGGCAAGGCGGCCCGCCAATAATGCCTGCTATTTCGGGTATGTCATCAACAGCAATCTTCTTTATGCTTACCTTTGATAATTCCGTTTCAGGAAAATTATATTCGAAGGTATCCCAAACGTTTGCAGCATTGTCATTAGCCCATACCACATCAAACCCGGCATTTTTAAAGCCCAAATCCATGCCACCACAACCTGAAAAAAATGATGCTATTTTCATTAAAAACTCGACTCCTTGTACGAAAGAAGTGTATTAACCACTCCGTAAGATGATAATTCCTTAAAGAACTCATCATTTTTCATATATTTTAAAATTCTGTAACGATCAACTAAGACGCTTTGGGTAATGCTGTGTTTATCCTGCCATTCCCCATTTGCTTTTCGAAAAGATTGGGGTATAAATATCATCCTTGTCGGATGATGGTTTAAAGTTAATAGGCTTGTCCAACGATCTGGGCTAATAGACATTTGTTTGGATTGCCACTGATCGGGGCTACAAGCGCATTGTCCAAAAAACATTGGAAAATGCGACAAATTATCACCAAATGTAATCCTACCAACAATATCTAAACCCCTGTCACCTTTGTTATATACACTGATTTCATCTTTCTGTGCTACAAGTTTTGAATGAAGAAAGGATGAAAGCCAAACTAATTTATCCCATAGTTTAGTTGTTTTCCATTCATCGCTTTCTGCCCCTTCTTCAACATTGCTGCTGCCAAATAACCTCACGTCGGCGCCTTCTGGCAGAATTTTTTTTAATGCTTTTTCACAAACTCGCTCAAAAGAGCTTGTTAATACATTAGTATAACCGGTATAAGCTAAATTTGAACAATACAGCAATAAGACGTAATAATGATGCTCAATCGTTGTAACCCCGTTGAATTTAATACCTAACTTATTGTCCGTTAATGTGAAAGGGTAAAACTCTTTATATTCCTTTACTCGGCTTTCCAAATTTCGATAAATATCATCTGCTAAATTTTCCCATTTATCATTCTTTTTAGCATTAGATAATTTCTTTAACTTTTTATTTTCTTCAATATCACCTTCACCTAAGTCGGCCGCCCTTTTGGGTTTTTCATTCGTGAAGTCGCTCTTTGCATAAAATCCATCCGCGTTAGCGATGGCTTTCATTTCAATGTAATCTGCCATCCGATAAAACTCATCATTATTACAGTCGGGCAGTTTTTCAAGCTTATTTTTAAATTTTACTAAAGCAGTGTCCATTTAATAAAATTTATATATCAGTAATGTCATTTTCAAGTTTTTTTGCTTCCACAACACGAAACATATCTTGTGCCATTTTAAAAATTTGCTTTAAAATGTCAGATTGTGTTTGCGTAGGCTTATCCACCATGTGCATTGTATTACGAGCTTGTTCCAAATAAATTAGTGAATCATTTAATCCTTTTTCAAAAATTATATCAGGGTGGTCTGTCAGCCTGGCGGCTTCATCAAGTGTGCGGCCCTCTTTAAATGCAACCAGTGCTTTAGGAAAATGATCATCTAATACCCTGTCAAGTTTTTGCAGGTTCCGTGATTCTCCTACTTTAGTATAGCCTTCAGAGTTTTCTTCAAAAACCCATTTTGTAAGATCCTCTAAATGATCTTGGCTTATATTTTTTAGTGGATTTTCATCATCAAAATCAAGGCCTACGTATTTGCAAATATTGGCTCTGTTAATTGCAGTGTAAAATACGCCAAACTCAAAGCTTTCTTCGCTTAAACCCGGAATATGATAAAAGTCAGCCTTTTCAATTTCATAATAAACATCGACGCCTATAAGTAATAGCTTTACATAATCGGCTCTGCTGCCAATCAATTTGGCTAATGTCCTGCATTTATTGTCTAAAGTATCATCAGGCAACGTTGCAATTAGCTGTTTTAAATACTTTGCTTTTGCTAAAGCATCCCATGCTTCAACTCCAGTAATGTGTTTATAACCAAGATAGGCAAGTACTTCCGACCTGTTCTGAAATACAACAACAGGCAACTCAGTCGGTGTAACCTTTGCTTCCGCAACAACTTCTTTCAGCGAGTTTTTTCTCTTACTGGCTAATTCTGGGTTATTTAGCAGTTTAGTTGCGGTTAAACGCCTGTTGCCCTCTACAACTTCAAATTTACCTGTATTTAGAACGTCAACGACTAATAATGGTTCTGCAACGAAAAATCCTTTTTCCCCAATTGAACCCATTAATTCTATGATATTTTCAAATTGAAGCATCCAATCAACAACCATGGTCTCATAATCCTTACTATCTTTATTCTTGCGAATGGTTTGAGGCAACCGCGGATTTTCAGGGTCAAAAACCAATTCATCAACTGGAATCATCTGTATTTTCTCAGTACTATATTTCGCCATTATCTCATAAATTACAACAAAACTAATAATATATTACGATTAATCGAATGTTTACCGTGACCTAAACTCCCAATTACCAGCCGCAGTATTTCAGGCGGGCATAGGCCCGAATGCTATTAAAAACCAGGCACAAGTTAATCCACCCCACCGCCGGCCTTTAAACTTGCGCCGGGATAAGAACTAATTTTTTAACTGTATTTAAAGTTAAATTTATTAACTATTGCGGGTGTTCCAAATCGTTCCGCGCGTTCCAAATGTTCCACTCTCTAAATGGAACACCTACAAAATAGGACATTGGTTGAAGAAACACACCCCTGGTTAAAGAAACACACCCCCGCCCCTCTCAAGAGGGGAACCTCTCGCACGAGCCGTTGTTAATCCCTATCCCGGCTTAATTTTGCGATCACCAAGGGGTTTTCGTTGAGTTCGGCGGTTTCGCGGCGGTGTTTGACGATATGGGTGGCTGCAAACAGGGCCTCGCGGAAGGATATTTCGGAAGCTACATTTTTGCCGGCGATGTCATAAGCAGTGCCATGGTCGGGCGAGGTGCGTACAAAGTTGAGTCCTGCGGTAAAGTTTACGCCCGATTCAAAGGATATTTGTTTGAAGGGGATGAGGCCCTGATCGTGATACATGGCCAGTACAGCGTCAAACTGCATATAGGTTCCATTAGCAAAAAAGCCGTCGGCCGAATATGGGCCGAAAGCCAGGATATCATTTGAGCGGGCCTCTTCAATGGCGGGGATGATGGTATCTTTTTCTTCGGTGCCGATGAGGCCGTTATCGCCTGCATGGGGGTTGAGGCCCAGCACGGCAATGCGGGGTTTGCGTACCCAGAAATCCTCGCGTAAACTGGCATCCATGAGTTTCAGCTTGCCAAGGATCTTTTCTACAGTAACTGTTTCGGAAACTTTATTTAGAGGGATATGGCCGGTTACTACGCCTACACGCAGGGTATCGCTCACCAAAAACATCAGCGATTCGGCAGCTCCTGCCCGTTCCTGCAAATATTCGGTATGGCCTGGGAACTTGAACTCATCACTTTGGATATTATCCTTATTGATGGGCGCGGTAACCAGCGCATCGATGCTGCCATTGACCAGATCGTCGGTAGCGCGTTGCAGGGATAACAGCGCGTATTTGCCGCCAATTTCGTTAACCATGCCCAGGTCTATCTTCACATCCTCTTCCCAGCAATTGATCATGTTTGCCTTGCGGGGCTGCGCCTGCGAGGGGTTATTGATCACATGGAAATTGAGTTCGGCCGCATTGATGGCCCGGCGATGAAATGAGGCCACCTTGGTGTGCCCGTATACAATGGGGGTGCAGTAATCATAAATGTGATTGTCAGCAAGGGTTTTAATAATCACTTCCAGCCCTATCCCGTTAACGTCGCCTATACTGATACCTATTTTAAGTTTCTCGCTCATATTGATATGATTACACCGATTTTTCAGTCGGCGATTATCTTCTCCGCCAAGCTCCATGCGCCACGCGCAATAAAAGATTTTGGAATGATAAATCTGATTAAAGAACAAATATGTATAATTTGCGCAAATAATGGATGAATAATGTCGTTGGTAAGAGCAAAAAAGCACCTTGGTCAGCATTTTCTTACTGATAAAAACATTGCTGCGAAGATAGTGGAGAGTCTGCGCCCGGGTGATAAATATAGCCAGGTGCTTGAAGTGGGCCCCGGGATGGGCATATTATCCGATTTTTTGTTGCAAAAGGCCGACCTTGAAACTTACCTTATCGATATCGATACAGAATCGTACGAGTTCCTCAAAAAAAAATATCCGCAGCTTGGCGAGCGCCTCATCAATGATGATTTTTTGGAGATGGATTTTGGCCGTGTTTTTAAGGGGCAATTCGGCATTATTGGTAATTTCCCTTATAACATTTCATCCCAGATATTATTTAAGGTGCTTGATAACCGGCAGCAGGTGGTTGAAGTGGTGGGCATGTTTCAAAAAGAAGTAGCCGAGCGTTGCGGCGCTAAGCCCGGCAGCAAGGAGTACGGTATTTTGAGTGTTTTTTTGCAGGCTTATTATAAGGTGGAATATTTGTTTACGGTTAAGGCCGGAGTATTTAATCCGCCGCCAAAGGTGTTATCGGCGGTGATCCGGCTAACCAAGAATGAGACGATTGACCTTAATTGCGATGAAAAATTATTCTGGCAGGTAGTAAAGGCCGGCTTTAACCAGCGGCGTAAAACATTGCGGAATGCGCTCTCATCACTCATCAACAAAGAAAAAATGACTGAAGAGCCAATGCTCGACCTGCGTGCCGAGCGTTTAAGTGTCGCAGATTTTGTTAATTTGACAAATAAGATCACAACGAACCGGTGAAACAAATTCTTCTCTTAATTATAGCCCTGTTACTTTTTAATTTCGGCAATGCGCAGAAAAAGGCTGCACCCGATTACAGCGATATCATCACCACAAAAAAAGTGATGCTGAAATACCAGGATAATGAAGCCGATAGTTTGATGATCCCGGTAGTATCAGACAAATACCCGGAATTAAAGAAAGCGTTGTGCGATACCAATTTGTTTTTTGGGGACAAGTTAGATAGCGTCGTTCACCGTTATCAAACTACAGGTACGGGGATAACATCGTTCAATTATTATGTGACGTTTGCAAATAAGGACGTGATATCGATCGAATTATATTATGAAACGATGGGCGCACACCCGGATGAAGAACAACATTGGCTTACTTTAAATATTCATACGGGCGCTGTTTATGATATTAATAATGAGATCGACCCAATTGGAATAGAATGGATATATAATACGTATAAGCAACTATTAAAAAAACGCATAACTGATGATGAGAATGGCCTGGATAAGGAAAAGGCTGATGCAAGCGATGCAGATATCTACAAGGATCTGACAACCACAGCTGATGAGCTTAAACCTGAGCAGGTGCTAAAAAATTATGTATTCACAGACAAAGGCATCATCTTTACCACAGAAAAGATGTTGCCCCACGCAATAGAAAATTTCGAGCCGGACAGGGATTGGTTTATTCCTTATAAGAAACTAAAACCATATAGGTCATCCGGTGCAATTGTGTTAAAATAGATGGAAAAGAAGAATATTTTAATTGTTGATGATATACACACCATATTTATGGAACGTGCGGAGGCCATGGGCTATCAGTGCGACTATCAGCCAACCATTAAACCCGAGCAGGCATTTGAAATCATTGGTAAATATCAGGGGCTTGTGATACGTTCAAAATTTTTGGTTGATAAAAAGGTGCTGGATCTCGCAAAAAACTTACGATTTATTTGCCGTGCCGGAGCCGGTATGGACAATATTGATGAGGATTATGCAAAAGAAAAGGGCATTTACCTTATCAATGCCCCTGAAGGCAATATGGATGCAGTTGGAGAACATGCCATAGGGCTGTTGCTTAATTTAATGAACAATATTAACCGCTCAGATGCCGAAATAAGGGCTGGTGTGTGGAAACGCGAAGCTAATCGTGGATATGAGTTAAAGGGGAAGACTGTGGGCATCATAGGTTATGGCTTTATGGGGAAAAGCTTTGCAAAAAAACTGGCCGGATTTGATGTGAATGTGATCGCCTATGATAAGTATAAAACCGGTTTCAGCGATCAATATGCCCGTGAGGTAAGCATGGAAGAAATTGTGAAGCATAGCGATGTACTGAGTTTTCACATCCCCTTAACTGCCGAAACAAATGGCCTGGTAAATGATGAATACCTTTTCCATTTCAAAAAGCCTATTTTTCTTCTTAATACTTCAAGAGGTAAAGTAGTACAAACGAAAGCTGTATTGAACGCAATTAAGCAGGATAGGATATTAGGAGCAGGTTTGGATGTACTTGAGGTTGAAAAATTCCCGGTATTGGGCGAGCAGGAGTGGTTTGACGAACTGCGGCAATCGCAAAAAGTGATCCTTACGCCGCATGTTGCAGGGTGGACATTTGACTCGTACCGCAGGATCAGCGAGGTAATGGCAGATAAGTTGAGCGAACTAGATAGATGAATCAGATTCAACTTAATCGATCAAAAAAATTTGGATATTAAAACTTAAATCACTTATCTTCGTTTTACTGTGAAGCAAGACTATGTAGGCACCGGCCCATATAGTCTTGTTTGTTTTTAACGCACAAGCGTCCTTCTTAAAATGGGGAGGGCGGTTTTTTTTGGTATCAATTATAAACAAGCATTAATAGAGGGGTGAAGTTATGGCAGATGTAGCATACTATACCAAGGATGGTTTAGAAAAATTAAAGGAAGAATTACAACAATTAAAGACTTCAGGCAGGTCAAATATCGCAAAAGCCATTGCCGAAGCAAGAGACAAGGGCGACTTATCTGAAAACGCAGAATATGATGCAGCGAAAGAAGCGCAAGGCTTACACGAAGCAAAAATTGCCAAGCTGGAAGAATTGATGTCGACGGCGCGTTTGCTTGATGAAAGTAAACTGGACTCGTCGAAGGTGCTGGCGCTATCTATCGTTAAGATAAAAAATACAAAGAACGGCGCCACTATGAGTTACCAATTGGTATCTGAAAGTGAGGCAGACCTTAAATCTGGGAAGATATCGGTAAGCTCCCCTATTGCCAAAGGTTTATTAGGCAAAAAAGTGGGTGAAACAACGGAAATCACCGTACCCGCCGGTAAAATGGAATTTGAGATACTAGAAATTAGCAGATAATTAATTATTGAGTTATTGATTTAATGAATTATTGATTGCCATATTGTAGTCTTTTAATTCAATAAATCAATAATTCAGTCATTCAATAAATAATTCATGAGCATCTTTTCAAAAATAGTTTCAGGAGAAATACCATCCTATAAGGTTGCTGAAACCGTTGAGTTTTTAGCGTTCCTGGATATTAGCCCGCTTGCTGAAGGGCATGTGCTGGTGATTCCAAAGAAGGAAGTGGACTATTTGTTTGATCTGGATGATGAAACCTATACAGGCTTACAAATTTTTGCAAAAATTGTGGCAACAGGCTTAAGAAAGGCAATACCCTGCAAAAGGATCGGTGTAGCAGTTATTGGCCTGGAAGTGCCGCACGCGCATATCCATTTGATCCCGATGAACAATGTTAGCGATCTTAATTTTTCAAGGCCCAAGCTTAGCTTTACTCCAGAGCAATTGGAGGCTACAGCTAAGAAGATTGTGGAAGCTTTGAAAACAGAATAGTAGATGTGCAGATTTCAGATGTGAAAATGTGCAGATGTTTTTTTATTAATTGATTTAAATCATTTGCATATCTGTGTATAAACACATCTGCACATTATTTTTTAATTTTCAATCCGCTAACCCGGCTCTTATTGTCCTGCACAAACGTTTCCCAGCCTGAATAGGATTTTTTGCTCCCGCTTTTCCCTGTACTTGTACTGATTTTTTGAAAGGAGTGGCATACGGCCACGGCAAGCCCATCTGTGGCATCTAAAAACTCTGGAGTTTCATTAAAGCTTAACAGCCTTTGCAGCATGGCCGCTACCTGTTCCTTGGTGGCATTTCCATTCCCGGTGATGGATTGTTTTATTTTGCGGGGCGAGTATTCGGTTATGGTCACATTTCGCGAAAGCGCTGCCGCCATAGCCACGCCCTGTGCACGGCCAAGCTTTAACATTACCTGGATATTCTTCCCGTAAAAAGGGGCTTCAATAGCAAGGCAATCCGGATGGTAATTATCAATCAGCGCTACGGTCTTCTCAAAAATGCGCTGAAGTTTTAGCATGTGATCATCAAGGTTTTCCATTTTTATCACACCGAGACTGATCAACTCAATTTTCGACCCGCTTTCTTTTAATAACCCGTACCCCATTACGGCGGTGCCGGGGTCAATGCCTAATATGATGCGTTCTTTTAGCGTAATCTGATCCATATTAACAAAATGAGCCAGACTTACGAAGTTTTTAAAACTTCGTAAGTCTTTCTATGCAAAACTAACCTTTAACCCTCGCATTTTGCAGGAAAGCCATATAGTCCTTTCTTGAAATCATTCTGGCTCCCATTGATTCTAAATGCTCAGTGTGTACCTGACAATCGATGAGTTTATATAGACCGCTGTGGCATAAGCTTATCAGCGCGGCTTTTGAAGCATTGCTTACCAGGCTGAACATGCTTTCACCACAAAAAACTGATCCTATTTGAATACCATATAAGCCACCAACCAATTTATCCTGTTCCCATGTTTCTATTGAATGTGCGTGGCCTTCATTATAAAGCCTAATATAAGCCTCCTTCATATCAGTAGTTAGCCAGGTACCGCCCTGCCCTTTGCGTTCAATTGCTGAGCAAGCTTCAATTACTTTTTCAAAACATTGATCGGCAGTAACAACAAATCTACCTGAGCGTAAAACCTGCTGCATGCTTTTTGAAATCTTTAGTTCATTTGGAAACAACACGAACCTTTCGTGCGGAGAGTACCACAGTATGGGTGTATTTTCATCGTACCAGGGGAATATACCGTTTTGATATGCCAGTACTAAGCGTTCTGATGTCAGATCACCACCTACAGCCAGCAGCCCGTCGGCCTCTGCCCTTGACGGATCGGGGAATATCAAACGTTTATCCAGCCTGAATATCATCAGACAAATTTACGCCTTCTTGCGGATCACCAGCTTTTTATTCTGCGCCTTTGCTATGCCATCCATGTATTGCTGCATTTCGGTATACTTTGCGGCGGGTATTACCTGAGTGTTTAAAACAAATTTCGCTTTGCTCACCACTTCGTTTTTAACGGCGTCATAAGTATAGTTTATTTCATAATTACCATAGCTGAATTTCAGGCTAACGTTAGTTGGCAGGGTTTCCACTTCAAAACCGGCAGGCAGATCGATAGTAGTAATGCATGATTTTTGCATAGGATGTTCGAAATAGAAATCTGTTCTTCTCTTCTCCAACACTGGCATAGTAGCACCCCATAAGTTAAATGCCAAGGGCCT
>Ga0206930_1126_pt1 | contig 13850 bp, 12 predicted proteins | sample Alteio_BWOrgHeat_20_FD_152939 | JGI IMG/M metagenome (GOLD analysis project Ga0206930, IMG submission 152939) | Enriched cells from forest soil in Barre Woods Harvard Forest LTER site, Petersham, Massachusetts, United States -... | ecosystem: Environmental > Terrestrial > Soil > Temperate forest >... | reverse complement strand
ATGGTTATAAAAGCAGATACTACATTAGTTATTAATGCTGATACTGCTGCCATGAGAAGATTGGAAGCCGCACTTGCCAGAAAGGCCGATGCCATGCGCTCTACCGATAAAAATATCCCTGCTGTAAAAACTGCAGATACCGGCGCCAGCATAGCTAAAAGCGCAGCCGTTGTACCACCGATTAGCAAAGCTGCACCTATTGTTACTCCTGCGGGTACAAATCCGACTACTATTGCACCGCCAACAGACGGCATAATTGAGGTTAGAAATACCGCTACGGCACCACCTGCTGATGGTCTGATCGAGGTAAAAAATGGTTCTGGCGTTATGCAGGTTAAGGATAGTGCTCCGGGAAATTCTGCAAAAACTGACAGTACTGCTTCTGTAAAGAAGCCCGATGACGCTGGCACAACACTTGGTAAGGATGCAACTGCTGCCGCCACTACTAAGGATAATAATGCTCCGGCGATCAGTGCTGATGCCTCAGCAAAAAAGGCTGACTCATCACCTACTGCAAGCGCAGATTCAGCACTTGCAAAAAAGCCGGATACAACAACTGTAAAAAAAGACACAACCGTCGTAAAAAAGGATACAACTTTAGCTAAAAAAGATACTTCACTCGTAAAAAGATCAGATACTACTATTGTTCAAAAGGACAGTACTAAGGCCGACAGTACTATTAAGGCACAAAATGTATATTTAGAAGTAGGTGGCCCGGGTCTTGCCATATCAGGAAATTACGATGCCCGTTTTAAAAAGGAGCGTAACGGATGGGGTTACCGTGTTGGGATCGGGTATTTTGCTTCTGGTGGTAACAATGTGTTAACTGTTCCTTTCCAGATCAACTATCTGATAGGCGAACATAGCCATATGCTTGAACTTGGCGCAGGTACCACCTTCCTCAATTCGAACGGTACCAACGTCGGCAACAGCAAGTTTGAATTTGATAAGGTAACCGGCTTTATTGCCACTGCAACCATAGGTTATCGCTTTCAGCCACTGCACAAAGGCATTAACGTAAGGGTAGCTTTTGTTCCGATATTGTATGATGAAGGCATTATTGCCGCCGGTGGTGTCAGTGTTGGATACACCTTTAAATAAGTAAAAAAATAAAATAGCATATAAAAGCCCTGATTTTATCGGGGCTTTTTCTATTTTAGGCCTTATTTCCCTGATTACCATCTGATGAACTATAAACTAATTAGCCTTCTTCTTTGCTTAGCATGCTGTTCCGGAGCATTCGCTCAGTCGCACGCTACCGAAATAGGCGCACAAACAGATAACGATTCTTATCTTGCTCAAGGTTCAGACAGGTATTATACTGATGGTATTTTTGTTTACTATCGCCGTGCCTTAAAGGTTAATAGCAACAGCACCCTGCAAAACAAGGTATTGGGTTTTGAAGCCGGGCAAAAGATATTTAATCCGCAAACCGGCAGCATTGCTAATAATGCAGGTGTAGATCAGCCACAGCTTATTGACCGCCCTTTTGCTGCTTATTTATATGTAGGATCAACCCTGAATTTCCTTTATAAGAACGAGAGCAATTTAAAAATAGGCGCCCAGATAGGCGTCGTAGGACCCGATGCCTTTGGCAAGCAGGTGCAGGACTTTGTGCACGATAACTTTGGCTTTTACCACCCAAGCGGCTGGGAGTATCAGGTTGATAACAGCCTTGAGCTTAACCTTTCTGCCGAATATAACAAATTGCTTGTCCGGGGCTCATCGATAGATGTTTCCTTAACGAGCTACGCCAACCTCGGCAATGGATTTACCGGCGCCGGTGTGGGGCCATTATTTCGTTTAGGCTGGTTTAACCAATTATTTAATTCAGTAAGCACGCAAAGCACGGCCATTCAATCGAGCCAGGTTACTGCGAAACTTCATCCTCACGAACTGTTCTTTTATTATAAGCCGCAGTTCAACGTAGTAGCTTATGATGCCACGGTACAGGGAAGTTTGTTTGGTACACATAATCCCAATAGCATAGAAATTACCCTGGATCCTGAGCGCTTTGTTTTGAGCAATCAGCTGGGCCTCGGTTATTCAGGCAAACGATTTGTTTTGGATGCTGCCGCGATATTTCATACAAAGGATGTGAAACAAATGGTACAATCGCACCAGTGGGGAACGGTTACGCTTTTATACCGTTTTCATTAATCGTCGAAATTTCTTTTCCGGTTTTCCTTTTTGGCCGATTGTATCTTCTTCTTAGCTAAACGGGCCGCGATCATTGCTTTGGTGGGTTTAACAGCCTTGCGGATTTTAGGTTGATGCAATGCTTTTATTAGTATTTGCACAAGCTTCTCCAGTGCCTTTTCCTTGTTTAGCAACTGGCTTCGCTCCTCTTCACAAACTACCTGTAAATTACCTTCCTTATTTAACCTTGATTGCAATTTTGACCATAGCAGTTTCTTTTCTTCTTCCGTAAATAAATCCGACTGGTCAAAATTGAATAACAGCTCAACCTTACTGGATACCTTGTTTACATTTTGTCCTCCCTTGCCCCCGCTCCTCGATGTTTTATAACTGACCTCATTCTGAAGATCATCCTTAGTAAAATTCATGGCCAAATTTAATGATTTGGTTATTAGTTGATTGGGGTGACTAAGAGAATAGTTACAGATTAATCAACTCAATAAACCGTTCAATTTAATCAACCACTCACTAAATTTTCCTACCTTAGTATCCCGATGAGCAATAACATTGTAATAGCCATTGACGGTTATTCTTCATGCGGTAAAAGCACGCTGGCCAAGGCCTTAGCCCAAAAGCTTCATTTTATTTATATCGATAGCGGCGCTATGTACAGGGCGGTAACACTCTATTTTCTGCGGAACCATATTGATCTGCACGACCATAAACAGATAGCTGAAGCCCTTAAAAACATCCATCTTAACTTTCATTCGCGCGATTATCAAACGCATATTACCCTAAATGATGAAGAGGTTTCTGAAGAGATACGCCAGATGCCGGTTTCAGATAATGTAAGCGATGTGGCTGCATTGCGCGAAGTGCGGCACGAGATGGTAAAGCAGCAGCAGCGCATGGGCCGCTCAAAGAATATTGTAATGGATGGCCGCGATATAGGCACAACCGTTTTTCCGGACGCCCAACTCAAAATATTCATGACGGCGGACCCCAAGGTGCGTGCCGAAAGAAGGTACAAGGAGCTCCATGCAAAAGACCCTAATATAACATTGGAAGAGGTTTTTGAAAACATAGCCCATCGCGATTACCAGGATACCACCCGCGAGGAAAGTCCGCTGGTAAGAGCCGATGACGCCATTATATTGGATAATACCGATCTGACACCTGATCAGCAGCTGCAGTTTGCGCTGGAAAAAATACACGCATTGTCCGAACCATGATTGTCTGAACCAGGATTAAACGGATTAGTCAGATTAGCTTGATTAAAAGTAACCACTCCAACCAATACAACCTTTACAACCAATCCAACAACCAAAGCTGTCCTATTTTCAGGTCCAAAGGACTCCTGTGGAGGTGTTCCATTTAGTATGTGGAACATTTGGAACATCTGGAACGATGTGGAACACCTCCGCAGGAGTCCTTTGGATCGCAATAGTTAGAAAAATTAACTATAATGATAGTGTCACTATGGCATGCACCCGCTACCAATCAGTATAATCACTCATCAAAAAATCGGTGTAATCCAACTAATCGGTGGAATCCCCAACAATAAATTTCTCCGCCTTAACCCCAAAGTGATTTAAAAAGTCAACCCCCTCATCGCTGGGCAATCCCTTGTATTCAGCATAAGAATTCATGAAATAAACATGCTTTATACCGGCAGAAAATATCAGCCTGGCACAAGGCAGGCATGGAGATAAGGTAGTGTATAGACTCGCCCCCTCTAAATTCGACCCGTTTTTCACAGCGTATAGTATGGCATTTTCCTCAGCATGAAGCGCAAGCGAGCAGCTTCCGCGCGCATCCCGGGGGCAGCCGGTTTCGGGCCACTCCTCATCGCAATTGTGGGTACCTGCCGGCGGCCCATTATATCCTATGGAGATAATGCGTGTATCCTTCGCCAAAACAGCACCGACCTGGGCCTTTACGCAATGTGAGCGCTTAGCCAGGTCGGATGCCAGGTTCATAAATATATGGTCGAAACTTAGTTTGGTCATTTGTTAATTAGTCATTGGTCATTAGTCATTGGTCAGACAATTAACTAATGACTAGTGACCAATGACTAATGACTAAGAAATCAATGTCCTCCTGAGGCTTCTACATGGTCGATATCGATACCTTGCTTCTTCAGTTCAACACCGGCTTTCCAGGCAAAGAATGCAAGGTAAGCAAAGCCGATAACCGGAACTACGTATGAGAAGTGCAGGCCGCTCATACCGCCAAATGTACCTTGTGTATGATCTGCAAGCACGCCCTGTATTGGTGGAATGATCGATCCACCCAGGATCATCATAATCAAAAATGCTGAACCCTGACTGGTGTATTTGCCCAAACCTGCAATCGCAAGGGCAAAAATTGAAGGCCACATAATAGAGCAGCATAAGCCACCACTGATGAAGGCAAATAAGCCAACCCTGCCGGTGGTCATTAAACCGATCACCATAGCTAACACGCCAAGTATACCGAATATAGTAAGCGTACGTACAGGCTTTTGCTGACCAACAAAAAATCCCACAACCAATACAGCAACACATACACCATAAATGTATAGGTTATCTACATTTTGGCCGCTTAGCCTGTTAACGATCAATACGATAGCAAACGCGATAAATGGAACGACAATGGTTAGTATAGTTTTTGCTGATTTTGAAAGATTAAATACTGCAAGAGCCCCCGTCCAGCGGCCGATCATTAAGCTACCCCAATATAGTGAAATATAAGGTGCTATCTGTCCGGCAGAATAACCACCAAACTCTGGTGTTTTAAGTAATGAGCCCATATTACTCTGTATGGTCACTTCGGTACCCACATAAGTGAATATAGCGATCATTCCATAGATCAATTGTGGGTAATGCATGGCACCCCAACCCTCACTATTCTTGCCTGCTGCTGATAATGATGCAAACAAGGTGATAAGAATAATGGCTAATGATGCGTAAACAAAATAATATTCGGGTATACCGGTATATCCTGATGCCGGCTTTGCTATAAAAACCAAACAAAAGGCAATGAATATAACAAACAAGGGCAGGTTCGCTTTCTTGCTTGCCTCGAATTTTTCATCAGTGGTAACTGTGGGCAGGTTTGACACCCAAAAGAAGATCGCGACAGCAATAAATAATCCCGCCAATATTAAATATGCATTGTTAATGGAGGTAATTTTAACCATATCAGGAGGAAGTGCCTTACTGGCACTGCCAAATAAGATGATACTGATTGCCACAGGGCCTAATAGGGTACCGAAATTATTAACACCGCCCGCAAGATTGAGGCGGTTGGATCCTGTTTCGGGGGTGCCAAGCACAATAACAAATGGGTTTGCCGCTGTTTGTTGTAATGAAAACCCTAATGCGATTACAAAGAATGCGCCTAAAATAAAACCGAACGAGCCGGAATTTACAGCCGGAACCATTAACAAAGCGCCTAAAGCGGATATAACCAGGCCATAAATAATACCGTTTTTGTAACCCAACCTGTTCATAATATCCACCTTGCTTATTTGCGAAGCATAATACAAAGCCAGTGAGCCTATAAAATATCCGCCATAAAAAGTGTAGTCAATTAGCTGAGACTCAAATTGTGTTAAGTGAAAATGCGCTTTACAAAAGGGGATGAAAATACCGTTCGACGCGGCCGAGAAGCCCCAGAAAAAAAATACGGTGATGATTGTGTACAATGCAGTGCCGTAACTTTTTGAGTTGTTTTGTTCCATTTCTGATTTAAGTTGTGCTTTAGGGTGTTTATAAAACACTAACATAAATTATTTTTTTATAAAAACGGTTATACTTTTTAAATTAATAAATCACAATTTTGAGTTTGGTTGTTTAATAGATAATGTTGCATATTCGCATAATTCAAATTTAAACCTAAGCTGGCAATTAATGATAGAAGCTGTAATAAGGGGTCTTGGAATTGGATTAGTGCTTACTTTTTTAACGGGACCCGTTTTTTTTGCCTTAATTAAAACGAGTATCGAAAAAGGGTTCCATGCCGGGGTGGCTATGGCATTGGGTGTGGTGAGCAGTGATGTAGTGTTTGTAGGCGCTATACTCTTCGGCTCACAATTCTTTCATATATCAAACCAGGATAAACAACATGCTGGTATAGTGGGCTGCGCCATTCTTTTTGCATTGGGCATTTATTATTGCTTCAAAAAATCTGAAGTTAATTACAATAATACCGTACCATCAAGATTAAAACGTACAGGCTACTTCTTCAAGGGCTTCCTGATGTGTATCCTCAACCCGACCCTTTTATTCCATTGGACGGTAGTGATCACTACGGCAAGTACCTTATACCAGGGCGACGTATATAACCGCACGTTTAAGATCGCTGTAATGTTCCTTACCATTCTCATTGTTCAGTTTGGCCTCGATACCACCAAGGCTTTTTATGCAGATAAACTACGCGATCGTATATCGGTTAAATTTGTACACCGGCTGAATGAAGTTGCAGGGCTCGCATTGATCATTGCTGCATTGATATTATTCGACAAATTGGTAACACACTTTGTCTTCTCACCACCGGGGGTGTAGTTTTGTTGACTAGTATTGAGTTCTGAGTATTAAGATTCAGCTCACTAAATGAATATTTCCTTTAACTCCCTTGTTGAACTATACTCTTCAGAACCTAAGTCTTTAAGCTTTTCGGTAACAAGCATCTGCTTTAAATCCAGATAGTTTTTATGATAAAATTGGGATAGCTTGATCACTTTCTTATTCCCTGCCATCAGGTACAAATACTCATATAAAACTGCGCTTGATGGCAGTATAGATGTTTTATATCCATCCAACTGGTCAAAATAAATAGTCTTTGTTGCTCCCAAACCCAGGTACCTTTTAACGATGATGTTATCAAACCCAATTTCAATAGAAATCACCTTTTGACGGAGCTCTCCGAATATTACCCATATCCATACAAGAATGACGAAGAAGCTAATGATAAAGTAAAAGTATCCCGGCATTATAGTATTGTAGAATATATCACCTATAATGCACAAGAGTAGGATAAGGGTAAATAACAGGGCATAAAATGCTACAAAGTAGGCCCAGCCTTTGAAATGTGATTTCATTAAATTGTGATTTAAAGATTTATCACACAATTTAAGAGAAATTTATAAGATTGCCATATTAAATAAGATCGTCATGGCGAGGAACGAAGCCATCTCTAAACTATGCAGGTCAACGAAACGGTGTTATTTTTTATAACCAATCCTTAAACCCCTGGCTTGTATCATTCTGACGAAATTCCACACATCTGATTTGCAACCGTAAAGATAGCTTCGTTCCTCGCCATGACGCCGGGATATAGGCCTTACATATACCCTCTTTGATTCTTACCCTCCATCCAGTTCACAAAGGCACGGTTAACCACCTTGTTACCTCCTGGGGTAGGGAAATCGCCTGAGAAATACCAATCGCCGGCATGGTCCGGGCACGCCTTATGTAAATTTTCAAGGGTCTGATAGATCACCTTTACTTCAGCTTTAATATCCTTTGGAGTGATGATCTCGCCTATCCTGTCGGAAATCTGCTGATAGGCAAATGGCTCATAAATGGCCTTCACATAGTTTTCAACCTTTTCCTTTGGCATTGAGGCACTATCCTTACATTTTTGATAAACATCAAGGATCACCTCCTCCATTTTCATTTCCTTTAACAGGCTTATGGCGGCCTCAAAAGCAACGAACTCGCCCATGCGCGACATATCGATGCCATAGCAATCCGGGAAACGTATTTGGGGAGCCGATGAAACCACCACGATCTTTTTAGGGCCGAGGCGGTCAAGAATTCGTAATATACTTTGTTTCAATGTCGTACCACGTACTATCGAATCATCCAGCACCACCAATGTATCCGTGCCCTTATTGATCAATCCATAAGTGGTATCATAAACGTGGGCCACCATTTCGCTGCGGTCGGCATCCTGGGTAATAAAAGTGCGCAGCTTAACATCTTTTATGGCGATCTTTTCTACACGTGGCGCCAAAGATAATACCTCAGTCAATTCTTCATCGCTGATCTTCTCCTGCCTGTTCAGCAGCACATCACGCTGGTATTTCTTGATATATTTATGCATGCCCTCCACCATACCATAAAAAGCCACCTCGGCTGTATTAGGAATGTAGGAGAACACGGTATTCTTCATGTCGTTATCCACAGTTTCCAATATCTGCGGACATAGCAACCGGCCCAACTGCTTGCGCTCACGGTAAATAGAAGCATCGCTGCCGCGAGAAAAATAAATACGCTCAAAGGAGCATGATTTTTTCTCCAGCGGCTCGCTGAACATATCCTCACTGATCTTCCCGTTCTTCTTAACAATCAAAGCATGACCGGGCCTGATCTCCTTAATATCTTCAATAGCTATATTAAACGCCGTTTGCAAAGCAGGGCGCTCCGAAGCGGCAACTACGATCTCGTCATTATAATAATAATAAGCAGGGCGTATGCCCACCGGGTCGCGCATTACGAAGGCATCCCCGTGGCCCAAAATACCGGCAATAGTATAGCCGCCATCCCAGTTCCTGGCCGATTTACGGAGTATTTTGGCGATATCCATGTCATTGGCAATCAGCTTGCTGATCTCCATATTATCATCAAGGCCCTCCCTCTTATACTGGTCAAACAGGCCCTGATTTTCAGTATCAATAAAATGGCCTATCTTTTCAAGTACGGTAATGGTATCAGCCTTTTCCTTCGGATGCTGACCCAGGTCATACAGTTGCTGCAAAAGCTCATCAACATTGGTCATGTTGAAGTTACCTGCTATAACCAGGTTACGCGTTTGCCAGTTATTCTGCCTTAAAAAAGGGTGACAATTCTCAATACTGTTTTTACCGTGAGTACCATAACGCAAATGGCCCAATAAAACTTCGCCTGTAAAGCTTACGTTATCCTTGAGCCATTGAGCATCCTGCATTTTTTCGGGCTGCTCCTTTTGGATGTCGGCGAATTTCTTCTGAATATATTCAAATATATCCGCAACCGCATTCGACGCCATGGATCTGTGCCTGCTGATGTACCGCTTACCCGGCTCAATATCAAGCTTAATGGTAGCAACGCCCGCGCCATCCTGACCCCGGTTGTGTTGCTTTTCCATTAAAAGATAGAGCTTGTTTAGTCCGTACAGCGCAGTGCCGTATTTTTTTTGATAAAAGGACAGTGGCTTTAAAAGGCGGATAAATGCCACACCGCATTCGTGTTTTATCTGATCACTCATGATTGGGAACGAGCACGCAAAAGTACAATTAAATGTTGAAACTTTAAATTAACAATGTCATTAAAATGCATTAATGTTGATGGTCATTAGTCACTTGTCATTAGTCATTAGTGCGAAGCGGTGCCCGGTCCGAAGGACTCCTACGGAGGTGAGTAACAACGCCACCTATCTCATTCACAATATTTATTGTATTCATTACATTTATCCTTAATTTGCGCTCACCAATCAACCACTCTTATGAAAAAATCATCGATCTTCCTTTGTTTACTGCTTGCCTGCGGATTGAGCAACAGCTTTGCGCAATCAGGCAAACCTCTTTTTACACATGCTTTTGGCGTACAGGCCTACACCTACCGTAACAGTTGGGGGAATGTAAAAGCTACCCTGGATACGATCCAATCTCTCGGTATAACCGAAATGGAGGGAGAAAACCCAAAAGGTGTAACACCGGATGACTTCAAAAAGATGTTGGCCGATCACCACATCAAAATGACATCCACCGGCGCCGATTATGATGCCATAACCAAGGATCCGGAAGCCGTGGTTAAACAAGCCAAATTCTGGAACGTGAAATACGTAATGGTAGCCTGGATACCACATGGCAAAGAATTTACTTTGGACGATGCCAAAAAAGCAGTTGCCGATTTTAATCGTGTGGGGAAAGTGTTGCATGATAACGGTATCGATCTTTGCTACCATGCCCATGGCTACGAGTTTGGCCCATCAGGCACGGCGGACGGCACCTTGTTTGACTATCTTGCCAAAAATACCGACCCAAAATATCTTTCCTTTGAATTGGATATGATGTGGGCATTCCATGGTGGCGCCGACCCTGCCAAATTACTTTACAAATACAAGGGCCGCTATAAACTGATACACCTGAAAGATATCCGCAAAGGCATACCAAATGACCGCACCGGCGGCACCCCGCAGACCAATGACGTAGCTTTAGGGACCGGGCAATTGAATGTTCCCGAGATTTTAAAGGCTGCTAAAGCTGTAGGTATAGCGCATTATTACATTGAGGATGAAAGCCCAAGTCATGCTAAACAGATACCGGTAACAATTGCTTATATCAAAAGCTTGAAAGAATAGTTATTTTAACAGACTTACGAAGTTTCTAAAACTTCGTAAGTCTTTCTAATCATTGTTTCGCTCAACAGAATTTCAATTCAAGTCATATTCCTGTTTTAAAAGCGCTATAAGTTTTGTAGTGTAAGGTAATCTTTCCTGCAGATTTCCAATATAATTTTGGGTCCAGCCACGTTCCAGCATTACTTTATTGAAAAAGACCTGTATGCGCTCCGGGTCCAGACTGAGTAGCGGATATGGCTGGGCGGCACTTTTGCTTAGTCTCGCCGTATGACTTTTGAGGTTGAAGATGAGCAGGTCTGTCATTGCTTCGGTAGCATCGTTGGTATATCTTGTATAAGGCGCTTCTGCCGCGTATATCCCACGCACTTCCTGGTCATATTTTGATATGCTATCCGCAATATTTCCGTGTTTAATAAATTGCAGGCCGCCTGAATTTTTAAGCTGAGTCATTGTGGCATCATTGCTGATAAAAACAGAAGTATTGCTAATGGCCGAGGCATACATATACACCATCTTCCGGTTTGCCGGGTCTGCCATGTCTTTGTTAGCCAAAGCGAGGAGGCTATCCAGGCCTTCAATCTTCTTTTTGTTCTCCAGGATGATGTCATTTAACCCCGCTTTATCCTTTTCCAGGTTGTTTTCAAAACTAACAATGTATTCCTTTTCCTTGTCGTTGGCATTAATGTTTTCCCGGAGGCTTTCAGCAAAAAAGCCCATAGTAACAGCAAGGAATATCATTAAGCCCTCCAACAAGTACTCTTTAAAATTCTTTTTCCCTACTTCCGGGTGGTGGTGTACTTCCATAATTCAATCGTGACAATTTCAGCTTTTCAAATTTAAGAAAGAGATTCGAATAAAGATTCGGTACTGATTTTCAAGTGTATCTATTCTATACTTATCTTGTTTCCGTTCTTTCTCCTCACCCATAAAACGCCGCCGCCCTTTTCCAACGCTTTCCATGTATAACCCTGGCCATCACTAACTTCTGCCAATGGCTTATCATTTAACAACACAGCTGACGGTTTGGATTTTAACTTTATGATTTCTGTGCCATTGTTATCAAAAGTCCTGTAATAAACGCGAACCTTGTTGGTATCAGCACTAAAATCAACGCTCAGGTATTTTTTAAAGTGATCCTTATAATCAGCTTGTTGAATGAATGAGGTGGATGAAAGAATATGATCCTCCACCGGGGCTAATACCGGATAAGTTGCCATCGCCCGCAAATAATGCCGTACATAATCTCCGTAGCCGTCTGTGAGCCACACATCATCTGTGGGGAAACAATTTTTACCATCTTCGTCAACCATATAGGTCGCCCAGTTGAGCTCGCGGACGGCATTGGTGTAAAGACTGGTATCACCCGCCAGGGAACAATACAATAACTCATCCGCCGCCTGCCTTGCGCTGTGGCTATTGGCCGGGGTTGGATAAACGGACTGCTCGTTGGTAACAAATACACCATATTTTTTCCATTTGTCATTCTCCAAAGTGCTGTGCACCCAATTGATAATGTTTTTTACCTGCGATTTCCATTCAGGGAAATATTGGGGATGCTCCATCATATACCGCGCGCAAGTCATGGCGTTTATCTGCGTTTGGCTCCATTCGCCTACGTCTTCAAAAAATGGCCCCCATTTGTTTGTTTGGATAGGGTACTTTTTTAGCCAGGCTAATATTTTATCGGCAGCCGTTTTATAAGCAGTCACATTTCCTTTTTTTAGTTCGATCAGGTCATAAAACATTTGCAGTGTTGGCGTAAGGTTGCTGGTATAGCCTGCGGTATCTGTAGATATAGGCTTAGTGTCGGTCAGTTTCAACAGAACCGTTTTGCCGGTAAACACATTCACCTTAAATGGCAACGGCGAGTGGTCTGCATCGCCCGGCTTCACCTTTGCCGCAAGTGTATTGGCTATTTTTACCGCAGCATCCAAAAATATAGGATCATCCTTTATTTTATATACGTGGATCAGCTCCAATCCAAAAGAACCCGCCTTATCCGGTTGTGCCACATCCTTACCATTGCGCATGTCACCATCATATATTCCCGAATAGATCAGCGTATTATATGGGAACGGGATATCCGGCCATTTACAGTTCGATGGCGACAACCCATGCGTTAAATAATATCCCGCCAGGAAATACATGTTCGCTTTAATATTTTCATCGCCCATATAAGCATATAACAGCCGCCACGAAGAAATAGCCATCATAAACTGGTCGCCGCCAATACCGCGCGGGTCGTCTATTTTGTTCCATACCTGGTGATCCATATAATAAGGCAGGCCATTCGGGTCACGGCGCATGTTATACCAAAAATTCCAAACCAGGTGCAGGTTATGGTCATACGCAATTGCGGGATCAGCATTGTACCAGGGCACAATATTGCCATCCTTATCGGTTTGTATATTATGATAGATCAATAGCTCGCCCTTTTGCTGCGCGAACAAATAAGATGTAATAAACACAAGGAATAACAGGGTAGCCGCCTTCTTGATCATATGATATAACTTTGGCATTGGGTGGATGTGATGCTAAAGTTAATAATTAAGCAGAATTTACATAAGGCTTTTAAAGTTGTTATCTATGGTTCGTTTAATTATTGTCCAGAAGTGTAACGTGCGCGGCAACCGCATACCACCTGCCTTTTCTTTTTTCGTAAACGTCCATGTAGTTAGTGCGAATGGTCTCCGTTTTACCGCCGTCCTTTATGGTAGATGATGCAACAGCATTGATTATTCCGATGTTGCCGAATAAACGCACACTTGCTGTATCAACTTTCGCCGAAAGACATTGCAGGCCGGGCGACACCAGGTTGAGCAGCATTTGTTTTTTGTACATGGTTTTGCCACCGGGATTTGTTAAAACCATATCATCGGCAAATATCCTGCTTAAAACAGTCGAATCCTTGGTTACATAAGATCCTATCCAATCAGCGTTGAGTTTTTTTATGGTTTCAATGTCCTTGTTTTGCGCCAAACAATTACAATAAGAAAGTACCCCGATAAGTACCACAAAAAGCTTTTTCATAACTGATAAAATGATATTACAAGATACATTGGAAATGCTCATATGCAAAATTATCCGCCACTCACCTTCAATAAAAATGCAAGCGATACATTGGCTTTGGCAGTATCAGTAGCTGTAACCTTTATTACATAATCACCTGCTTTGGCCGGCTTACCTAAAATGGTTCTTTTTTCAGGATCAAATTTTATTCCTTCAGGTAATTCGGTACCATCGCCCGATGTGACGGAGTATGATAACGTATTATTTCCGTCATCATCAAAAAAAGTACTATCTGGTATTTGGAGTGAAAAATCCTGCCCCACTGTTGCCGACTGCTCCCTTATAGGATTTTTCACATAGGGCTCAAAATTGGT
>Ga0206930_1125_pt1 | contig 14029 bp, 15 predicted proteins | sample Alteio_BWOrgHeat_20_FD_152939 | JGI IMG/M metagenome (GOLD analysis project Ga0206930, IMG submission 152939) | Enriched cells from forest soil in Barre Woods Harvard Forest LTER site, Petersham, Massachusetts, United States -... | ecosystem: Environmental > Terrestrial > Soil > Temperate forest >... | reverse complement strand
CTGTTAAGGCAATCAAGCCAAATTTGATGGTGCTTTTCATAGTTTTTAGTTAAATGATTAATAATTGTCTTAATATTGATAGACTAATTTCAAGTAGGTAACCTTATTACTTTTAATTTTGTTTAATTTTTTTTTTGCAACAAGTGGGTTACAATTTCGCATAAATAGTATTAAGTAGTGAGTAAAGATCTAAAGAGTTCAACGCCAACCGATAGCGAGATTGTTTTTGGTATTCTGAATAACTCGGAAAGTGCGATAAAAAGGCTTTATGTGGCTTATTTCCCGATGGTGTTGCAGCTGATCATTAATAACAATGGCACTGCGGATGATGCCAAGGATATTTACCAGGAGGCGATAATTGTTCTTTATAACAAGATAAAAAAGGGTGATTTTGAGCTGAACAGCAAACTGAAGACATTTATTTACTCGGTTTGCCGCAGATTATGGCTCAAAAGGCTGAGCCAGATGAACCGTTACGGGGGAGATATCCGGGATTTCCAGGAATATTCGCCTGTTGAGGATGAGGTAGAGGAACAGGGCGAACGCGACATTCAGTTTGGGAAAATGCAAAGCGCGCTTGACTCATTAGGCGAACCTTGTAAAACCATCATTGAAGATTTTTATATCAAAAACAGATCGATGCAGGAGATCTGCGAAAGTTTTGGCTATACCAATGCAGATAACGCCAAAACCCAAAAGTATAAATGCCTGCAAAGGCTGAAGAAATTATTTTTTCAGCAAAAATAGGAGTAAGGATTATGAGAGATGATCAATTGTTAGAAGTAATTGAACGCTACCTTAACGGCGACATGGGCGCTGATGAGCGTAAAGCGTTTGAATTGCTGCGCAGTGAGAATGCCGAAATCGACAGCCGTGTGATCGAGCACCAGCAGTTTACAGGCTTGCTGAAGCAATATGGCGAGCGTGTGGAGCTGGAGACTAGACTGAATGCCATTCATCATGAGATAGATGTGCATGCCCTGGTTGAGGAGGTGACAGTGCACCCGGCATGGATAGTTGATTTGTGGCGCCATCATCACTCAAAAATATCTGTAGCGGCATCCATAGCAATTTTTGCGGTACTGGCCACTTTGTTCGTTACAGGTTATCTGAATAACAACTCTAGTTACACAGATATGAGGCAGGAAATGGGAAGGCAAGGCCGAACGCTTAATAATTTGAAGAAAACCGTTAGCGATATTCAAACCAGGAATACCCGCGTACTTCCGCAAGATAAGTTTAGGGGAACCGGTTTTGCCATTACTTCAAACGGGCTTATTGCGACAGCTTATCACTTAATTAATGATAATGATTCAGTTTATGTTCAGAATGCATCCGGCAAGTCTTTCAAAGCGAAAGTAGTATATACAGAGCCCCGAACGGATATCGCTATTTTGCAAGTAGTTGACACCGCCTTTAAAAACCTTGGTCCTATTCCTTATACTTTTAAGCGTTCCGAGGGCGATATTGCTGAAAGTATCTACACCTACGGCTACCCTCAGGACTCTCCGGTTTTCGGGAGTGGTCAGTTAACCTCACTAAATGGGCTTAACAGTGATACACTTAATTATGAAATCTCTATACCAATTAATCCTGGTAATAGCGGAGGACCTGTATTTGACAGTAAAGGTAACCTGATTGGTATAGTAAAAGCTAAAGAAACCCGTCTTGAAGGTGTACATTTTGCTTTAAAATCAGGGTACTTATTAAGTGCAATACAAAATATCCCGATTGATTCATTAAATGGCAAACCGGTTTTAAATACTAAAAACTTACTTGCCAATTTAAACCAGGTACAACAGATCAAAAAGATCAAAAACTATGTGTTTATGGTAAAGGTTTATTAATCGAAATCCCCAAAAATTACATATAAGAAAAATGCCCGGATAGCCGGGCATTTTTTATTTGTCTATATTTTCAGAACTTCAAATTACCTGTCTACTTCACCCAATACAAAATCAATTGAGCCAACAATTGCAACCAGGTCAGCGATCATAACACCTTTGGCAATGGCCGGTAACACGGAAAGATTACTAAAGCTTGGCCCCCGCGATTTTACACGGAAGGGGATTTCGGACCGACCATCAGGATCGGCAATAAAATAGAAACCCAGCTCGCCTTTAGCGCCCTCACCACGCACATAATAATCTTGTGGTTTTGGTGTGATCTTCCGTGGTAATTTGGCCCGTGGATCAAAATCGGGAGTTCTTTTAAGTTCCTTTTGCAGGCGATCCAGACATTGTTCAACAATTTTAAGTGATTGCTCTATCTCATCCACACGCACTTTATACCTGTCCCAGCAATCACCAACTGTACCCATTTTACCTGTGCCAATGGGAATTTCAAAATCAAGTTCGGGGTATACAGAATAGCCATCGATTCGCCGCAGATCCCATTTCAATCCTGATCCCCGTAACATTGGCCCGGAGCACCCATAATTAATGGCCACGTCCATCGGTAATACACCAACATTAGCGGTTCTGCTTATAAATATCTGATTATCAGTTAGCAGTTGATTCAGCTCCGTCATTTTTGGTTTGAAATATTCCACAAATTCGCGGCAGCGTTCCTCAAAACCAACAGGAAGATCATAAAATAAGCCACCTATCCAGATATAATTATAAAGCATACGCGAGCCTGATACCCACTCAAGCAAACCCATAATGTGCTCCCTATCCCTGAAACACCATAAAAAAGGAGTGAATGCACCGATATCGATACCATAAGTGCCAATAGCGATCAGGTGCGACCCAATACGGTTAAGCTCACAAACCAATACACGGATGTATTCGATACGTTTGGGGATATCCTTATCGATCCCCAGCATGCGTTCAACCCCCATCGACCATATGTGGCTATTATTCATCGAAGCCAAATAATCCATTCGGTCGGTAAAGGGAATAGTCTGCTGGTAGGTTAATGACTCGGCATGCTTTTCAAAACAGCGATGCAGGTAACCAATATGAGGAATTACTTCTTTTACAATCTCACCATCAGTGATCAGCTCAAGCCTCAAAACGCCATGGGTAGACGGATGCTGCGGCCCCATGTTAAGGACCATGTCCTGGGTGGAAGCCAAATCAATTTTTTGATTATAATTGAGGAGAGCCTCGTTGTATTTCGAATTTCGAATGTTCAATTTCGAATTTGTTTAATTTTTGAATGTCAATTTCCTATTTTTTCTTATTCTTTTGATTTTCCTTAGCAGTTTTACCAATTGCTGTGAATATTGCCGTCAATTCAGTGGCCTCTTTTTTCAGAGGGGCTAAATGTGCAGAGTCAACTAGTTCGGACTCTATCATTAAATCCAGCCAATAAATTGATTCATCGGCTTCTTCTTCGGAAATAACAATTTTATTTATAAAATCAGCAGGCGATTTTCCTTTGCATGCTGCTCGGTAATTAGTGCCAATTGAGGTTGAACTCCTTAATAATTGATTTGATAAAACATTAATCGCACGTCTATTAGGCAGGGTTTCAGTAAACTTTATAATGTTAACCGCAAATTTTTGAGTCCTTTTTTGTAATTCAACTTTGTCCATTATTTAAATAATAAATTCGAAATTGAACATTCGAAATTCGAAATAAATACTAGTCGATCTTAATACCTTTATAATATTCCGCAGTCTTATAGTCTTTTCTCAAAGGAAATCCTTCCCAATCATCAGGTAATAAAATGCGCCTCAGATCAGGATGTCCTTCAAAAAATATTCCTACCATATCATAGGCCTCGCGCTCCTGCCAGTCGGCAGCTAAATAAACTTTGGTAATGCTTGGAAAAGTAGGTAACTCGTCGCCATTTCTATCATGCCCCCGGCTCACCTTTAAGGTAAGTTGCGTTTGATAGGGGATAGACGCTAAATGATATACCACACCAAAGCGACCTGCTTCTACACCGTAATCAACACCGCTCAGGCAGGAAAGGAAATCAAAGTATGTTTTGGGATTGTCCCTTAACTCACGGCAAACCTCAACAATACGGTCAGGATTAATCAGCAGGGCAGGCTGTAAGCCTGTAGTTTCCTCACCCGTGATGATATCTTCACCAAATTTATCGGTTAGCAGTGATTTGATCTCCTCTAAATTCATGGGGCAAGGCGTACTTTCTTCCAGTTTTTATTGTCAATTTTTTTGTAAAGGATACGGTCGTGCAAGCGATTTGGCCGGCCCTGCCAGAATTCAATCAATCTCGGCTTCAGGATATAGCCACCCCAGTAAGAGGGTTTAGGGACTTCTTTATCAGAAAACTGGGCCTCTGTTTCTTTCCATTTTTCCTCAAGCCCGTCCCTGTCGGCGATTTCCTGGCTTTGGGGCGATACCACCGCGCCAACCTGGCTACCTTTTGGGCGCGAATGAAAGTATTGTTCGGATTCTTCTTTACTTACTTTTTCAATTGTCCCTTCAATGCGAACTTGTCTTTCCAGCGTTCCCCAGAAAAATAATAACGAGCCTAATGGATTTTTGGCTATTTCCTTTCCCTTGCGACTCAGGTAATTGGTATAAAAAACAAAGCCAGTATCGTTAAACCCCTTCATCAGCACTATTCTTGCCGATGGTCGTCCATCATGGGTGGCTGTAGCAAGGGTCATCGCGGTTGGCTCCTGTACCTCGGCCTTTAAGGCCTCGTTGAACCACTTATCAAATTGCTTAATTGGATCGGCATTTGCATCTTTTTCTGATAAAGACGCAGCCTGGTATTCACTTCGTATATTTTGTATATCTTCCTTCGTCATTTGTGCAAACTTACAAATTAATTACACCGTAAATTGAGCAGGGTATTTCATATTTTAATAAATGAACATATTTTTACATTCGCTGTTGTGTTTTTATTTATTTTACGCAATTATTAAATTATGCTTAGCCTTATACCGCCCGACGCAGGTCGCCTGCTGATCTCTGAACCATTTATGATGGATCCAAATTTTAAACGGTCGGTTATTTTGCTGACGGAATATTCGGATGTTGGGGCAATGGGCTTTGTATTGAATCATCAGAGCGAGTATTTATTGGGCGACCTATTACCCGAACTCCCTTACTCAGAAATGCCGGTTTACATTGGCGGCCCGGTTGGGAACGACACGCTGCACTTTATTCATAATTGCCCCGAAAAGATTGAGGATGGGATTGAAATAGCTGATGGAGTTTTTTGGGGAGGGGATTTTGAAACGGTAAAGAGCCTTGTTTCCAATTATATTTTAACTGAAAATGAGATCAAATTTTTTGCAGGATATTCCGGTTGGACGCCCGGGCAACTTGATATTGAAATAGGAGAGGATACCTGGATTGTAGCCAACAAATTTAACCCGGAAATACTATTTACAAACGATGAGCAGAACTTATGGCGCGAAGTAGTGATCGGTTTAGGGCAGCGCTACGCTCATATTGCTAATTTTCCAGAGAACCCGGAGTTAAATTAGGGTTAATTGTAAGGGTTGTAGTTGTTGTATTGGTTGAAGTGGTTGTTTTCCACAATAAATCTCTCGGACTTTACTGACTTTCCGACTTCCGGACTAAACCTTAATCCCCACTCTCCATTTCCCTGGCAGATTCCTCGACCTTTTTCTTTAGGTTCTCCTTGTAGGCGATCAGATCCTTAACTATCGTTTCATCGCCTGTGGATATGATCTGGGCCGCAAGGATACCTGCATTTTTAGCAGCATTTAGAGCTACTGTTGCAACAGGTATACCGTTTGGCATTTGCAGAATGGATAGTATCGAGTCCCAGCCATCAATGGAATTGCTGGATTTTACGGGCACACCAATTACAGGCAGATGCGTTAAGGATGCCACCATGCCCGGCAAGTGTGCGGCACCACCGGCACCGGCTATGATCACCTTCAAGCCCCTGTCGGCTGCTGATTTGGCATAGCTGAACATTCGTTCGGGAGTTCGGTGTGCAGATACTACCGTGATCTCGTAAGGCACGTTCAGTTCTTTTAAAACATCGGCTGCTTCCTGCATGATATTCAAGTCAGACTTGCTGCCCATGATGATGCCTATTTTGGGTTGATTCATTATTATGTTAGTTGTGCATTAAACTCATTTAACAACTTTTGTTTTTCAGAAAAACTTGAATGGGACATTAATTTAATTAATTGAATAAATTTTTGTTCATCAAATGTCCTCAAGTTCATGAGAGGTATATTATAATCTCCAAGACCAAGTCCTTTGTTTAGTTTATTTGATTGGCCATCTAACGCTATTATATTGTCCTCTTTAAGGTTCAAACAAATATATTTTTGTTTCGCGGTAGTTATTCCCTGTGGGCTGCGACTTTGATATTCCTTTAAGTAGACATCTTTAATAGAGTCCCACTTCACAAAACCCTTATTTTTACTGTTATTAAAAATGCCGTACGATTGCCTATTAAATATACCGTCATCATTTATTATCATTTCAGGTCTTATATCCAATAAATTAAATAAACCTAAAGGGATACCCATACCAAAAAAGCATAGACCAAACCAATCCATTTTTGGCGTAGTATCGGCAGAATGCCCAAAAAACAAACTGTAACTACAAAAAATGATAAACGGTAAACTAAGTAGAATTAATTTTATCGCTTTCCAAGGGGATTTATAAATTTTGATTTCGGTCATTGAGTAGGTTATTATATGAACTAACTAATCACCTTCAACGTCTTTTGCACAAACCTTGCTTTTTCAATTGCCTTTTCCCTATCAGCATCCACAATAGTTACATGCCCCATTTTTCTGAAGGGTTTAGTAAGTGCTTTACCATATAAATGTATGTATACGCCTGCACATTCCAATACTTTTTCAATTCCCTGGTACACTGCCGGGCCTTCGTAACCGGCTTCGCCCAATACATTGATCATGATGGCATGATTTAAACAGGCAGTATCACCCAGTGGCTGGTTAAATATAGCACGCAAGTGCTGTTCAAATTGCGAAACGACGTTCCCCTCAATGGTCTGGTGCCCGCTGTTATGCGGACGGGGCGCCAGTTCATTAACCAGTATCTTGCCATTTTTATCAAGAAACATCTCTACTGCTAATAAGCCAACAATATTCAAGCATTCGGCAACTTTTTTGGCAATCCGCTCTGCTTCCTCGTGCACTTCAAAGGGCAGGGTTGATGGTGCTATCAAAAACTCAACAAGATTAACCTCCGGATTAAATTCCATCTCCACCATTGGGAAGGCTTTCATTTCGCCGTTTTCATTACGGGCGACAATTACTGCGATTTCCTTTTCAAAATCGATCAAGCGCTCTATTAAACTTGGTTCGGTAAACGCCTTAGCCAAATAGGATTCATTGATCAACTTATATACACCCCGGCCATCATAGCCATCGCGGCGAAGTTTTTGGATGTATGGAAACTGGATATGACTTTCCTTAAGTTGTTGCGGCGATGATATTACCTGGAATTCTGCCGTTGGTATATCATTTTCCTTAAAAAACTGTTTTTGCAAAGCCTTATCCTGTATCAGACGGATGATTCGGGGTTGAGGATATACCAAAACGCCCTCTTTTTCCAAAGCTTCAAGAGCGTCAACGTTTACCTTTTCGATCTCAATGGTCAACAAGTCTACCTTTTTGCCGAAATTATATACAGTTTCGTAATCGCCCAATGAGCCAACCACAAATTCATCACATAGTTTGCGGCAAGGTGCCTCACGATCAGGATCGAGTACTTTTACCGTTACATTGTAGTTTATAGCCTGCTGTATCAGCATGCGGCCCAACTGTCCGCCGCCTAAAATTCCGAGTTTGAGATCTCCGTAAAAAGCTTTCATTATCAAGGTGCAAGTTTAGCCTAAATCTTTCAAAAAGCCTAAAAAGACGCTCAAAATCGGTCAGTATTCCGCCATTGTTTATGGGCAACAAAACAAAATGTTAATTTGAATCTTTATTCTTTGCTATGCCGAAATGGTTAAAGATCAGTTTAAAGGTATTTGCAGGATTGATCCTGCTGGTATTTATTTTGATAGTCGGCGTTATGTTGTATGTAACTTACAACAAAGACAAGGTGCTGAAAATGGTGAGTGCCGAGCTTAACCAGAACCTTGATGGCCAGGTCACAATAGGCGATCTCCGACCGCAATTCTTTAAAGGCTTTCCGCAATTTTCATTAGAGCTCAAAAATGTGATTATCCGCGACCGCAAGTTTGCTGAACATCATCATACACTTCTTGATGCAAAGGAATTTTACGTGTCGCTCAATGCACTTTCTCTTATCACTGGCAAAGCAAGCATCAAGCGGATTGATATCCAGGATGCTTCTGCTGATCTGTATACCGATAGTACGGGTTACAGTAACCTGAACATTTTCAGTAAAAATACAAAAAAGCCAAAAAAATCTCCCGGCAAAGGAGGGCCGCCGCCTGAACTGCAACTATTTAGCTTCACCGGGCTCGAATTAAGGATAGATGACCGTTTGAAAAAGAAGCTTTTCTTTTTCAGGGTGAATAGCCTGAATGGTCGCATGGATAGCCCGGATACGGGTTGGAAATCTGATTTTCATTTAGATGTAATGGCCAAAAGTATGGCATTTAACACTGAAAGGGGAAGTTTTATAAAGGATAAGACCATTACCGGTGATTTCTCAGCTGCCGGAAATGATGATGGACGGATCGATCTTAAATCCGACGTGTTAAATATTGGACCGAACATTTTTAAGCTGGATGCTGTTTTCGGAGCCAACAAACACCCGGCCGATTTTGCTATCCATTTAACCTGCGATCAGATTAGCTGGAGACAGGCATCCCAACTGGTGGCTGCCAATATCAAAAATAAGCTGGATGAGTATGACATTAGCAAACCGATAGCTATTACCGCACGCATTAGCGGCAGTTTTGGCGGTGGTGGAGATCCATTTCTGTACATCACCGCAAAGGTTAGTGAAAGCAAGGTAACTACACCGGCTGTTATCTTGGATAATTGCAGCTTTAATGGCATATTCACCAATAACTATCAAAATGGTAAAGGTTTTACCGATGATAATTCCGTTATCCATCTTGTAAAATTGACGGGTAGTTATCGGCAGGTACCCTTCAGTATAGATACCGGCAGCATCATCAACCTGAATAAAACTATTGCAACAGGTAACCTCCGCGCTAACTTTCCGGTATCTGATTTAAACCAGCTAATGGGCCGTAACATTGCGCATTTTGGAAAAGGGCTAGCCGATGTTTACCTGAAATATCGGGGCGACGTTGTTAATTACCAGTTGAACAAACCATATGTAGAGGGCTATATCAATATAAAAAATGCTGATATTACTTATGTACCCGATAAACTGAAACTGGTGAATAGTTCCCTGTCGTTAAATTTTATCAAGAGTGACCTCGTGCTGAAAAACATCAGGCTGCAAAGCGGCAGGAGTGTGGTGACTATGGAAGGCCGGGTAAAAAACTTTATGAACCTCTATTATGACGACCCGGAAAAGATGCTGCTCACCTGGCAGATCAGCAGTCCGCAGCTTTACCTGGGTGAGTTCCTAAGCTTTTTCAGCGGTGGCACAGCAAGGCCGACAGCAAAAAAGAAGCCAGCAGCAAATAGCGGCAACGCCATTGACCAACTAAGTAACGTATTGGAAAAAGGCAGCGCAGAAATGCACCTGAATGTGGCCAGATTAAATTATTTTAAATTTTTGGCGACAGATGTACATGCTGATCTGCTTACCTCGGAAGATGCGGTGATGATAAAGAATGTGGGATTGAAACATGCCGGTGGTTTTTTAAAATTAAGTGGTGCGATACAAAAAGGAAGCGATCTTAACAAATTATCCCTTAAAACTACCATCAGCCATGTGGATGTGAGCGAATTCTTCAGCGCATTTGATAATTTTGGATTAAGGGATTTTACCGCTGAAAATCTGAAAGGTTATTTATCAGCCAAAACACAAATTACAGCCGGTGTTACTGATGATGGTCATATCGTAAAGAATTCCATCAACGGCAGCCTGGATGTGAACCTGCAGGATGGCGCGTTGATCAATTTTAAACCAATCTATAGCGTGGGGAAATTCGCATTCCCATTCCGGGATTTAAAAAACATCCGTATAAAAGAATTAAATGCCCGATTTGATGTGAATGGCGATATGATCAGAATTTATCCCCTTAAATTAAGCTCAAGCGCGATTAATATGGATGTGGCCGGCGTATATGACTTGAGCAAAGGCACCGACCTTAGCATCGATGTGCCTCTGCGAAACCCTAAAAAGGATACTACGATAACGGATCAGGAGAAATTGGATAAGAAACGGTATAAGGGCATCGTGCTACACCTGCAAGCCAAAGCCGATTCTACAGGCAAGATCAAAGTAGGTTTGCATAAAGACAGCAAAAAAGAAAGCAAATAGGCCGTTTTGATGCTTTCGGCACAATTCGCGGCCTAATTGTTACATCTGGCCTGTAAAAAATTCTCTTTAAGCCGTATCTTTGCATTTTATTTACACTGACATAATGAAGACAAAAATAGCCGTAGCAAAAGGAGATGGAATAGGCCCGGAGATAATGCAAGCCGTTCTGCGGATTTTTGATGCCAATAATGTACCGCTCGAATATGAATATGTAGATATGGGCAAGTCGCTGTTTGATTCCGGGTACTCAACCGGCATGACCCAGGCCGCTAAAGCTACTATTGAAAACCTGGGCATCCTGTTTAAAGGCCCTATGGAAACCCCAAAAGGTAAAGGCGTTAAAAGCATCAACGTAACTGCCCGTAAGGTTTGGAACACTTATGCTAATCAACGTGATTTCAGAACACTGAATGGTGTGGAAACTGTTTTCTCCAAAGCGGGGATACCCATTAACCTGACGATCATACGCGAAAACATTGAAGATACTTATGGTGGTATTGAGCACCTGCTCACTTATGATGTTGCAGTTGGTAGGCGCATTATTACCCGCCCAGGGTCGGCGCAGGTGATACGTTATGCATTTGAAATGGCACGGCGCAAGGGCTATACCAAATTAGCCTGCGGGCACAAGGCCAATATCATGAAGCTTACTGACGGCCTCTTCCTGGAGACTTTCCAGGATATTGCAAAGGAGTACCCTGACATTGAGTCATCTGATATTATTGTTGATGACCTGTGCATGAAGCTGGTTACTCACCCTGAAAAATTCCAGGCAATTGTATTGACAAATTTGCAGGGTGATATTGTATCTGACCTGTGCGCTGGTTTGGTAGGCGGTCTTGGTTTTGCGCCATCAGCCAATATCGGAGATAATATATCGATTTTTGAAGCCGTGCATGGTACAGCTCCTGACATTATGGGTAAGGGCATTGCTAATCCTACTGCTTTATTGCTTTCGGGTATTTTAATGTTGCGATACCTGGGGTATACAGAAAATGCAGCTGCTATTGAGAATGCCCTGCTTTATACTTTAGAGCGGGGGATCCATACAGGCGATTTTGGGAATAAATCGATACCTGCTGCCACTACAAATGGTTTTGCTGATGCGATCATTGCTAATTTAGGGAAAGTTCCGGCTGATGGAGGGGTAGTGGGGAAAGCTAATATTGAACAAAGGGCCAACGCGCATCACCATCATCTTACAAAAAATAAACTGACTGTTACCAAGGGTATTAAGGAGGAAATGGTAGGGGTAGATGTTTTTGTTGAAGCGAATGACCTGCAACCCGCAGAGTTGGCCGAACTGGCTAAGAAAAGACTTACAGATAATTTCGACCTGGTAATGATCTCCAATCGTGGCACTCAGGTTTGGCCTACGGACTCCATTTATACTGAACTGGTTAATGAATATCGTGTACGGTTTGAAAAGAAACCGGGAAAAACTGTTACTCAAAAGGAGCTTTTACATATCGCAGCCGATTTTTCTGAGGATGCCAAGGTATGCTCGGTTGAATTCCTGATGAAATTTGGGGGCAAGATAGGGTATACGCTGGCCCAGGGGCAGTAAGTTTTTTTGATTGCGAAAGTCGGAATGTCGAATGCGGAATTCTACACTAGCTTTCACATAAAAAATCTTTCGGACTTACCGACTTATGCCGACTTTCGGACTTTTCAGGAATAATTATTCCGTACTCTCCGCCTTGCTGCTCTTTTGGCTTTTCCGACGTAATACCTGTCGGATATTAAAGCTGCGGGTAACCCAACACAAATGATCAATGCGGCAATACCTTCTATTGCCGTTAACATATTAATACTGGTATGTTCAGGTGGCTTGGGGATATTGGTCAGGGGTAAAACAGCAAAATTCATAACCACCCAGGTGATCAGCCCAAAAATAACCCCGATAAAGTACTTGTTTTTTAGCCCGTTTTTAAATTTGGGGTATATCGCCCAAAAGGCGAGGCTAAATATAATAGAGATAACGTAATGAAATAACAGGCCCAAAAGCACCATATGATCGTCGTTAAATGCAGACAGCCCAAAACAACCACTGGCGATATATCTGAATACCCGCGCAATTGAGGCAGGGTAGAAACTAATGACTATAGCAATTGCATTTAATGTTCCCGTTATCAGGCTCAATATCGCAATTGTAAGTATTTTATTCTTGTTATTGGCTCTTCTCGGCATTGCCTGCACTTAGGTTACATGAAGATATGTAAATCTCATTGAAAAATAAAACCAGGCGCTTTTATTTATAAAAACCCCCATTGTTCAATGATAAAATTATTTTATTGATTGTCAATTATTTATTAAAAAATGTGAATTATTACAGAACTATGTATTGCATAATACTATATAAAACACATATCTTTATGAAAATTTAAATCAGTAAAGCAAAAAACATGAAATCAATCATTATTGCACTATTCCTGCTGGCAGCCGGCAGTACCATGTGCTTCGCCCAGTGCGACAAAAAAGTAAGCATTACCTCATCTAAATCTGAGCAACTTGATGATAGCGGCCAGGTGCAGGGCACAAGAGATGAAAAAACAATAGTTGATATAAGTACGACGGATGTAAATGTATCGGTAAGCGGTGATGACGGGGATCAAAAATTAACCGGCAAAGTAAAATCAAAAACCTGTGACTGGAAAACACCATTTAAGGAAGGTAAAACAGTTGTAACTACAACACTTAGCGACAACGGCAATGATAAGGACTTTACCATCACCATTGAGGGCAAGGATGGGAAAATTACCCTTGTAGCTGAGAGCCCGCAAATGCCCGGACGAAAGATCAGGCTGGTGGTAGATAAGTTCGAAGAAAAAATTTAAGCAGCCTGGTTTTAATTTGATAAGTGCTGGTATTACAAAGCTGTAATGCCGGCACTTTTTTATGATTGGACTAATCGCCTGCCATATAATTTCGCATTGCTATTCAGCAACATGCAGTTAATTTTTATTTTATCAAAACCATTTATGTAATCTATAGTTATTAACTGACACAAAAACGTAAATAAATTAATTATTAGTTATTGAAAAAACAAATACGCATTAATAAACAGTTTTTCTAACAATAAAATAATTAAAGATGAAAAAATCAATTTTGATGCTCGCGTTTGCTGTGGGAGTGGGTTTAATTTCAAATAGTTTGAGTGTGCATGCGCAAACAAAGGATACCGCAAAAAGTACTACAACTACACCACCGCCTGCTGCTTCCCAGCCGGCCACCGGTGATATCCCCACAGTTTTAACCTCGAATGCCGATTTTTCAACCCTTGCCATAACGGTTAAATCTGCAGGAGTTGAATCGGCGTTGAAGGGGCCGGGGCCATACACTTTGTTTGCACCAAACAACGAAGCCTTCAGCAAATTATCAAAAGGGAAGCTTGATAGTTTAATGAAGGATCCAACTAAGCTATCTTCTACTTTAAAAGGACATGTTGTGGCTGGTAAATATACCAAAGACGATATTATTAAGGCCTTAACTGTGGGTAAGGGAAAAGCAACCCTTAAAACAATTGACGGGCAAACCTTAACGCTTTCGGTATTTGAGCAGAAAAATCTCCAGGTAACGGACGATCAGGGGAACTCGGCTTTAGTTACTAACTTCGACCTGATGGCGACCAATGGCGTTATTCACGGGCTGAATGGATTATTGATCAAATAGAAAATAATATAGTTATTTATAAAGGGGCCGG
>Ga0206930_1124_pt1 | contig 14220 bp, 15 predicted proteins | sample Alteio_BWOrgHeat_20_FD_152939 | JGI IMG/M metagenome (GOLD analysis project Ga0206930, IMG submission 152939) | Enriched cells from forest soil in Barre Woods Harvard Forest LTER site, Petersham, Massachusetts, United States -... | ecosystem: Environmental > Terrestrial > Soil > Temperate forest >... | reverse complement strand
TCTTATACCTAAATTATAGAGCAACAACATTGAACTTGAAATTCTTATCTTCGCCGGGGATAAAAGTAATAACAATAAAAAGATAAATACGTATGAAAATTGCTGTAGTAGGCACAGGATATGTAGGCCTGGTTACCGGTACTTGCTTATCGGAGACAGGTAATCAGGTTATTTGCGTCGACATCAACGCACAAAAGGTCGAAATGATGAAAAATGGGAAGCTTCCCATCTATGAGCCCGGCCTCGAGTTACTTTTTCACCGCAATATCAGTCAGGGCAGGCTGCACTTTACCACCAACCTGGCCGAAGCCATTGCCGAAGCAAAGATCATTTTCCTGGCATTGCCAACGCCTCCGGGCGGTGATGGCTCCGCCGATCTGAGCTATGTGCTTGGCGCAGCAAAGGATATTGCTAAACTAATTAAAGAATATAAGGTGATCGTCACCAAATCAACCGTTCCGGTTGGTACTGCAGATAAAGTTACCGCAGTTTTAAAGGAACATACAAACGTAGATTTCGCAGTGGTATCAAACCCCGAATTTTTACGCGAGGGTGTTGCTGTGGATGACTTTATGAAGCCCGACCGTGTAGTGATAGGCACAATGGACGAACGCGCCCGCAAGCTGATGGCCGAAGTATATTCGCCCTATGTAAGGCAGGGTAACCCCATCATTTATATGGACGAGCGCTCATCCGAGTTGACCAAATATGCTGCCAACTCTTTCCTCGCTACCAAAATTTCCTTCATGAACGAGATCGCCAACCTGTGCGAACTGGTGGGCGCCAATGTGGATATGGTTCGGCGCGGCATAGGTGCCGACGAGCGCATCGGCAAGCGTTTCCTGTTCTCAGGCATTGGTTACGGCGGCAGCTGCTTCCCTAAAGATGTGCAGGCGCTTGCTAAATCGGCTGCTGAAAATGATTATGAGTTTAAGATCCTGAACTCGGTAATGAGTGTTAACGAGATACAGAAGAAGGTATTGGTTGAAAAGGTCAGGAAATATTTCAGGGGTAATATTAAAGGCAAGAAGTTTGCTTTATGGGGGCTTGCCTTTAAACCCGAAACCGATGATATACGCGAAGCGCCATCCTTATACATTATTGATGAATTGCTGAATGACGGCGCAATTGTTACGGTATTTGATCCGGAAGCTATGAACAATGTGAAGGCATTATTGGGCGATAAGATCCATTATGCAGCCAATCAATACGACGCATTAAAGGATGCTGATGCCTTACTGATCCTTACTGAATGGTCGGTTTTCAGAACACCTGATTTTGATATGCTTGAAAATCTCCTGAAAAATAAAGTTATTTTTGACGGCAGAAACTTATACGATCTGCAGAAAATGATCGATTGCGGGTTTTATTATAACAGCATAGGAAGAAAGGTAGTTGAGAAATGAAACAGCGCAAAAGAATATTAATAACCGGCGCAGCCGGGTTTTTAGGCTCGCACTTATGCGACAGGTTTATTAAGGAGGATTTTCATGTGATCGGCATGGACAACCTGATCACTGGCGATCTGCGTAATATTGAACATTTGTTTCAACTTGAAAACTTTGAGTTTTATAACCATGATGTTTCCAAGTTTGTTTATGTGCCGGGCAGCCTGCATTACATTCTGCACTTTGCTTCGCCTGGTGAATATGAGCAAGGCTTGCCGGTATTGATCGCCTACCGGGCATCGCACCCGCAAACAAAGGTCGTTATAACGTTTTTTTCACCATCAGGTTACGAAATAAGGAAAAACACACCTTATGCGGACGCAGTTTATTATCTGCCATTGGATACACCAGGTAATGCACGCCAATTTATTGATGCAATAAACCCATCAGTAGCCATTTTTACCAAGTACGAGTACTGGTATCATTTCTTTAATGAATTGCATGAGCGTAAGGTTCCCCTGTATATCATTTCAGGCATTTTCCGGCCAGAGCAAGTGTTTTTTAAATGGTACGGCAACTTGCACCGCAGGATGCTGACTTTTGTGACCCGATTTTTTGTACAGGATGAGGATTCGAAACTTTTACTTCAAAATATAGGGATCACTAATGTATCCGTAAGCGGCGATACGCGGTTCGACAGGGTTTGGGCCAATGCGCAGCAACCAAAGCCGATCCCGCAGATTGACGAATTTAAGAATGGGCAAAAGCTATTCATCGCAGGCAGCACCTGGCCCGAAGATGAGCACCTGGTGGCCCACCAGGTAATTGATCATCCCGACTGGAAATTCATCATCGCCCCGCATGAGATAACTGAGGAAAAGATCAGTAACCTGATTAATCTTTTGCCAAAAAACTCTGCAATAAGATACTCACAACTCACCGCTTACCACTCACAACAAACGCTTATCATAGATAATATTGGTATGTTATCCTTCCTTTATCAATATGGCGATATCGCTTACATAGGTGGTGGTTTTGGTGCGGGGATACACAATACTTTGGAAGCAGCAGCTTTTGGCCTGCCGGTAATTTTCGGGCCCAGGTATCAGAAATTTAAAGAAGCTAAGGATTTAGTCGCCTTGCAAATTGGGTTTAGCATTAATGACGATAATGGATTAAAAACGGCCATTTCTTTTTTGGCTGATGATGGGCATTATCAACAGATCAGCAAAAAAATAAAAGAATATGTGAGAGAGCATACAGGGGCGACGAAAACTATTATGGATTATTTAATAAATCCTTAATATTGCCTGCTATGGGCTTTTTACAGATTCCCGGTTTAGGAAAAGTACATTTTCACGAGTATGGCAGCGGGGCAAAACCGATGCTGGCATTCCATGGCTATGGGATGACAGGGAGACAATTCCATGTACTCAAAAATTCCGTATTGGCTGAGTATCATGTTTATGGCATCGATCATTTTTTTCATGGCGAAAGTGAATTAAACGGCTGGACAGAACAGCAGATATTGAGCGGCATGCCCAGGGAAATAGTGCGCGCTTACCTGGATGAATGGTTCAAAATATATGGCAGGCAAAAGGTTTCATTGATGGCTTATTCCATCGGCGCAAACCTGGCATTGATATTAGCTGAAGAGTTTCCCGACCTGATCGATGAGATCATTTTAATGGCGCCGGATGGTTTATCGGTTTTCAAGGGCTTTCATTTCCTGATACATCAACCTGTCGGTAAGTATTTTTTCAAGGTCGCTACCAAAAGCAAATGGCTGGCGCCTTCACTGCTAAAAAACTTAAGGAAAGTGCGTTTTATTGATGATAGCCTGTACAATATTGCCTATAACGAGATCGATACAGAAAAGAAACGGCTCGATGTATATTATACCCTCAACCTGCTTCGTTTGCTAAAGCCTGATACTGATAAATTGATCGGGCTTATCAATCAGCATAAAATTAAATTGACACTGATATTTGGCAGGGATGATCAATTATTTCCAAAATCAGCTGTTGTGCCTTTCATAGATCGATTGGATAAGGCCGAAGTTCATGAGGTGCCGCTTGGTCATTGGCTGGTTGTGCCCGCGTTGGACGAGTATTTAGTAAATTTGCCTCAATGATACCTGCCCGGAGAAGTAATATACTAAGCAACTGGTTTGCCATTTATATGCGCTACCGTATGCGGAAGGCATTTAAACAGGTGGTGGTGATGCCTTTTACACCAAAACCGGGTCATTCCATACTGCTGCTTTGCAATCATTTTAGCTGGTGGGACGGCTTCTTTGGCAATTATCTGGCTTACTGGCACCTTAAGCGCAAGCTGTATATTATGATGCAGCAGGATCACCTGGAGAAACGGATGCTGTTTAATTTATTCGGCGGCTTTTCAATAGAAAAGGGTTCGCGGGAAACGATCAAATCACTTTGGTATGCCGCTGATCTGCTTAATGATCCCGAAAACCTGGTAGTGGTATTCCCTCAGGGCGAACTGATGTCTAACCATGCTACCGAAGTCATTATTGAAAGAGGGATTGAAAGGCTAATAAAACATATCAAGGGCCCATGTCAAATTGTATATTCCTGCGTGCTGATCGATTATTTTGAAAGTCTTAAGCCATCGGCCTATATCCATTTATTCGATTGTGGCATTGCAAATGAGGTGCAATTTGACGATCTCGTTAAAAATATCAACCTATACCATCAACAGGCATTAAAAACGCAGGTAAATGTGGAGCATTGATTTAATTTGAAGATTTGGCAATTTGAAAATTTGAAAATTAAATAGTCAATTTACAAATAAGTAATTTTCAAATCAGCACATTTTCAAATTAACTAATTTTCAAATTATTTTGATCAAGCCTAAAAAAAACTTTATTATTCATTGGGTGCTTCACATTTATACACGATGGATAGTTAGCAGGCATTTTCATGAAATATTATTTAACCAGATTGAAGTTGATCCGGGAAAATCAATTCTGCTGATTGCCAATCATTTTAGTTACTGGGATTCGCTGATATTATATATTGTAACCCTGAAGGTGCTCAAAAGGAATTATTATGTAATGGTACGGGAGGACACAACGCTGCATTTGAGGTATGTTAAGTACGCAGGTGCATTTTCGGTAAAAAAGAAATCAAGAGATATGCTGGAGTCGCTTGATTATGCAGCAGAATTATTACACGACCCTAAAAATTTAGTGCTGATATTTCCGCAGGGAAAGCTTTATTCAAACTTTGTTGGCCAGATCAATTTTGAAAGAGGGCTCATAAAGATAATAGAACGGGCGGAGGGTAAATTTCAACTGATATATGCCGCAACTTTTATTCAGTACTTTAAGCATAAAAAGCAAAGCGTTACCGTTTATCTTGAGAACCAGACATATGAGGATAAAAGTCATGAGGAGTTGAAAGATGCATACCAGCGTTACTATGATAGGACAAAATTGGAACAAACTGAAATAGTTTTATAAAGTGGTCATCGTTATTTACATCACCTTTATTTTTATTATTCTGCGCTTTGCGGTAACGCTATTCAATTTTATTTCTGATCCGAAACTGAGGCGTGTAAGCAAAGCTTACACCGATACAGTATCAATACTGATCCCTGCAAGAAATGAGGAGGACAATATTTTAACCCTCCTTATTTCAATCCATCAGCAAGATTACCTGGATTACGAAGTAATTATACTGGATGATGATTCTTCAGATAACACCTACGCCATATGCGCTGAATTTGCTTCCCGGCATAATGCCTTCAGGGTGATTAAAGGTAAGGAACTCACAGGTGGTTGGCTGGGCAAAAATTATGCTTGCCATCAATTGGCACAACTGGCAAGAGGCGAGTTTTTATTGTTTCTTGATGCTGATGAGCAAATAGACAACGGGCTGATCAATAGCGCAGTGCACCGGATGTATTTACGTAAGCTGGGTCTGCTGAGCCTGTTTACCAACCAGCAAATGCAAACTCTTGGCGAGAAGCTGGTGATCCCGCTGATGCATTATGTGTTGCTCAACCTGCTGCCATTGAGGCTGGTTTATCTTTCCAGGAATTCGGCTGTTGCAGCAGCCAGCGGGCAGTTTATGCTTTTTGAGGCTGAGACCTACCATCAGCACCAATGGCATAAGGGCGCAAGGGATAAGGTAGTTGAGGATGTAGAGATCATGAAAATGGTAAAATCTGCTGGCTTTAATGGCGAAAGTTTATTGGCTAACGGGATGATCAGTTGCCGCATGTACACCAATTATAAGGACGCCGTAAACGGGTTCGGGAAAAATTTCCTGGCTGCGTTCAATTACAATATTTTTAGTTTTCTGCTTTACCTGTTGCTCTTTATTGGCGGCCCCATGTTTGTGATCATGACGCTGAATCTGAATATGATCACCATGATGATCGCGTTGATCATTCTTACCCGTACTATGATATCGCTCGTATCGGGGCAAAGCGCCTTTATTAATGTAGTTTTACACCCGCTGCAAATGTTCAGCATGGTGCTGATCGCTTTTTCGGCTATTCAAAAACATCTGACTAAAACCACGGTATGGAAAGGCAGGAAAATATGAAGGCGAGGCCCCCCAGCCTCCGCCAGTTGGCGGAGGAGAATAAGAACCAAATAATCATTGCATTTGCAATTATTATCGTTTTTCATTTGGTTGGGTTGGTGGGATTTTTAGTTCCTGGCCTCACACCTGTTTTTCTCAAAATAGTTCCCTGGCATTTATTATTGATGTCGCTCATGCTCATTTTCAGTCATAAGTTTATTGATGGCAGATTTTTGCTGTTTTTCCTTTGCCTGTTTATTGCGGGTTATGGTGTGGAATGGATCGGCATAAACAAGCATTTGCTTTTCGGTGAGTATTCATATGGTCAAACATTAGGAATAAAGCTGTTTGGCGTGCCATTGATAATAAGTATTAACTGGTTTATGCTGATCTATTCTACAGGTGTGCTTATGCATCGAAGCCGACTAAAAAGCATGCTTTCACGCATCATCACCGGATCGCTTTTATTAGTCTTGCTGGATTTTTTGATGGAGCCCGTAGCCGGTAGGTTTGATTACTGGCATTGGGCAAATAACACTATCCCGCTATCTAATTACGCCTGCTGGTTTTTTGTAAGTGGCTTTATGCTGGTAATTTTTGAGCGATTCACCTTTAAAAGGCAAAGTATTGTGGCACCCATATTTTTGGCGATGCAATTTATTTTATTTGGGATATTGCATTTTATATGACCAACGAAATCATAAAATCAAAGTAATCAACGGTTCAAACAATTTTTTTACCGTAAATTTGCAGCGCTATGGGCGATTACAATTTAAAGGTAACCATTGACCAGGATTCGGGCTTTTGCTTTGGCGTAGTATATGCCATTGATATGGCCGAGGAAATTCTGGAAGAAGACGGCTACCTGTATTGTCTGGGCGATATTGTGCATAATGACGAAGAGGTAGAGCGATTAAAAGCCAAAGGCCTGCGCATTATTGAGCACGATGACCTTAAAAATCTGCACAACGAAAAGGTGCTGATCCGTGCGCATGGCGAGGCCCCGGAAACTTACCGTTTAGCATTGGAAAATAACATCATGCTGATTGATGCTTCGTGCCCGGTGGTTTTGAAGCTGCAAAACAGGATAAAGACCTCATACGACAGCAACGAGAAGATATTAATATTTGGCAAACACGGCCATGCCGAAGTGATCGGTCTGCAAGGACAAACCAATAACGAGGGGCTGGTTTTCCAGGATATTGCCGAACTGGATAATGTGGAACTTCCACAAAAGATTACGCTGTACAGTCAAACAACCAAAAGCACCGAAAAATTCTATCACATTAAGGACGAGCTGATATCCCGCGGTTATGAAGTAAGGGCGAATGACACCATCTGCCGCCAGGTATCCAACCGTGATAAGGATTTGCCAGCATTTGTAGCGAAGTTTGATAAGATCGTATTTGTTTCGGGGCGTAAATCATCCAATGGGAAGGTATTGTTTGAGGTTTGCCGCAAGCATAATCCTGATACTTATTTCATCTCATCTCCCGATGAATTGCAAAGCACCATGTTCTCACCGAGTGATAAGGTGGGGATAGCAGGGGCTACTTCCACGCCATTGTGGTTGATGGAGCAAGTGAAAGCGGAGTTGGAGAAGTATTGAGCCCAGGCCCCCTGACCCCCTAAAGGGGGGAAATAACGCTCATTGGTAATAGCCGTTCAAAAACATTCATTTCTTCGTAATTATTCCGCCTTTAAATGGTTAGAGGTTAAATTTATTATATTTTTGCGCCTCATATTATGGGTAAAAAAGGAGTTTTATTGATTAATCTGGGTACGCCAGACAGTCCATCGACAGCGGATGTACGGAAGTATCTCAGGGAATTTTTGATGGACCCTCGAGTGATTGATATCAACCCTGTATCTCGTACTCTACTCGTTAAAGGCATCATCGCCCCTACCCGCGGACCAAAATCGGCTAAACTATATCAAAAAATCTGGGACGATAAAACCGGTTCGCCTTTATTGCATTACAGTCTTTTACAGCAAAAATTATTGCAGGAGCGTTTAGGGGATGAATACATGGTTGAACTGGCCATGCGTTATCAAAGTCCTAATATCGAATCGGCATTAGAGCGGCTTAAAGCTGCTTTGGTTGATAATATCCAGGTGATACCGCTTTTTCCGCAGTATGCATCGGCGAGCACGGGATCGGTTTATGAGAAAGTGATGGGCCTGGTTGCTAAATGGCCAACAAGCCCTACCATATCTTTCATCAATTCATTTCATGATAACGAATTGATGATTGAGGCTTTTGCCCAAAACGCGAGAAAATATGCTCCTGAAACTTACGATCATGTTCTTTTCAGCTTTCACGGACTACCACAACGGCAACTGATTAAATCAGATCACACGCACCAACATTGCCTGAAAGTGAGCGGCTGCTGTGAAACCCTTACTGATGTAAATAAGTTTTGTTATTCGGCACAATCACACCATACAGCGAGATTAATTGCTGAAAAATTAAATATCAGGAAGGATAAATATACCATCTGCTTCCAATCGCGGCTTGGCAGCGACCCATGGGTACAGCCTTATACTAGTGAAATTGTAGCCAAATTGGCAAAAGAAGGCAAGAAACGCCTCCTCGTATTTTGCCCGGCATTTGTGGCCGACTGCCTCGAAACTGTTTACGAAGTAACTACTGAGTATGGCGATGAGTTTAAAGCCCTGGGTGGAGAACATGTGCAACTGGTAGAAAGTTTGAATGATTCGCCATTATGGATTGAGGCGTTGGAAAAAATTGTGAAGGGCCCCCTGGGCCCCTAAAGGGGGAATTTGTTCTAAAGCTTTTATTACCCGCAAAACCGTTATGCCATAACTCCCCTTTAGGGGGTTTGGGGGATTATACTACATGCAATCTTCGCCGATAACAAACATAAGGGTATCCCTCCGCCCGGATGCACGCTGCCTCCGCAGAAATACAGGTTTTTTATTTTTGATGAACGAATTGCATGTCGCAAAAACGCCGCGTATCGATTATTTGAACTTGTGCCGTAGATGGATCCCTGGTAGGATGAGGTTCGGGTTTCTATCGAGCGTGGGTCGAGGATGGATTCACAGACGGTCAGCTCAGAAATATCTTCTCCTAAAATGCGTGAGAGCTTTTTGATGATGTTTGCTTTTGCAGCCCGGATTAGTTCATCCCAATTTTGCCCGGTATTTGAAGGCACATTGATCATCACAAACCAATTTTCACAACCCGAGGGGGCATCGTCCGTTTTAAGTTTTGAACTGATATTGAGATAGACAGTGGGATCGTGATAAATATCTTGCTTCTTCCAAATGTGCTCAAATTCTGCTTTGTAATTGGCAGTGAAAAATATATTGTGAAGATCAAGTTCGGAGAACTGCTTTTTAATTCCCCAATAAAATATTAGCGCCGAGCTGCTGCGTTCCTGACTAAGTATTTTATTGGGGTGCAGTTTTGGGTATGATCTAAGTAATTTTTTATAAGTAAACCATACATCCATGTTCGAGATAACCACATCACCGGGAATTATTTCATCCTTTACCCTGATTGACGTTGCCTGCTCGTTTTTTAAAATCACTTCACCGACAGGCGAATTATAATGAAATACTACGCCAAGTGATTCGGCAAGCTGCACAAGGGAGGTTACAATGCTATACATCCCCTTATCAGGAAAATAGGCGCCAAAATGCTGTTCTAAATGAGGAATGATATTTAATGTTGCCGGGGCTTCATAAGGGTTTGAACCGTTATAAGTAGCATACCGGTTAGCATATTGAATTAATCGTTCGTCCCTAAAAAAACTTGTATTGGCTTGATGCATGGTTCGGAAAGCATCAATTCGTGGGAAGCCGAAAAGCGCTCTTAAGGCATCTGTATTTAAATAGGTTTTAAAGGGATGAAGTGATCGCTGCAGAAATATATTGTTTGTGATCTTGTAGATTCGTTCGCTATTTTGGCGATACCGCTTTATTGAGCCGGAACTTTCACCTGTGAGCGTTGTGAATTCACGGAGGAATTTTTCTTCCTCGGCAAAGGCGGTCAACCTGCTGCCATCTTCATAAAAATATTTGCAGATCACATTCAGTTTGTGGTATTGAAAGAAATCGGATGGGTTTTTACCGGCTAGTTCGAACAATTCATCCACATATTGCGGCATGGTAAACAGGCTCGGCCCGGCATCAAAGCGAAAACCATTTTGTTGAAACTCTGATATTTTGCCGCCCGGATAACTATTCGCCTCAAAAACTTCTACATGGTAGCCTTTCACCGCTAAACGTATCGCTGCAGCAATACCTGCGATGCCGGAGCCTATGATCAAAGCCTTTTTACCCGTCATAAGTCAAATTTATAGCTTACACGTATTGCAGGGCATATTTCATGAAATTGCTCGTAAGGCCATAATCTTCGGTCCCTTTGCGGCGGATGAAATAGAAATCGCGGGTAATTTTAAGTCCCTCAATAGGTACTTCAACCAAATCGCCCTCAGCCAGTTGGCGGATGATGGACGGGCGCGGCATAAAGCCGAGGCACTGATCGGCCAATAAAAAATTCTTAAGTGCTTCTGTTCCGCCGAGCCTTATTTTTACTGATAGGTCGGCAGGTTTGATGTGATGATCCGACAAAGATTTTAGTAGCGCATTCAGCGTTCCTGAACCACGCTCGCGTAAAGCAACCGGCGTTTTTAAAAGCTGTTTCAAGGTTAATGACCTCCCCGCCAGCGGACTTTTTGACGAGCACACCGGGATCACCTCATCACTCATAAAAGGGTTGTAAGAAACGGTGGTGAGCTTATTATCCACTTCAATGATGCCAATATCTACCTCATGATTAAGGAGGGCATTCAAAATATATTCTGAATTACGGTTAACCAATTGCACGTGCACGTTGGCATATTCCTGCTGGAAACCAGAGAGTATAGATGGTAAAATATATAAGGCGATAGTGGTACTCGCGCCAAGCCGTAAGTGCCCTGCAGCCTGTGATACATTGCTGAGGACTGACAGGTCATACTCTATTTTGCGCTCTATTTCAGTAGCCTGCAAAAGGTATTCATTTAAGCGTTTCCCTGCTTCGGTCAACAAGATACTATTCCCCTTACGCTCAAACAGCGGCACTTTATATTGATCTTCCAGCGCCTTCACATGTTTACTGATGGCTGGCTGAGTAACAAACAGCACCTGCGCCGCCTTTGAGAAGCTTAGGTTGGCAGCAACTTCCATAAATACACGGTGAGAGAAGGAGATCATTTGGCAAATGTAGTTGATTGGGTTGTTAATCAACAAATTTTAAGGTGAAGCCAGGGAGAGGCAACTCATCAAAATGACATGCTATTGCATCTGCAATATTTAGATTTAGTTGTTCAAGTGTATCTGCTTGAGTGAATATAGATTCACCGGTTGTTCTTGCATTATAACCTCCGTCAATATCCTTTTCTATTACAAATACTAAATTTTCCATGTTAGCTTTTTACTTTTTCAAAATACTGGCCGGTGAATTTGTACAAGATAAATTTGTTTGTCATATTCCGATTTCCATCAACCAAGGGTAGATATATCGTATTAGTGGCATTGTCAAAACGAATAGCTGGTCTCTTTCCAAATGGAATATTTACAACCGAAAAGAAATTGTAATCATAAGACAGATCACTATGCAGTCCTGAAGGGGTTTTTATTATTTTCGCGTTTTTAAGCTTTCCATTTTTAACTGTAAAAATGTGAATGCCATCTGATACATCTTTTGTAGACCCAATAATTAAATAGATCGCCAAATAGTACGATATATCATTTACTTTAAATGAGCAGACTTTATGATAGTTAATAATATCATCATCGTGACCATAGTTAAGCGTATCAAATATAGCTGTGGTTTTTTGCTCTGATTTGTATTGAAATACATTTTCAAAAAAATGTTCTGTACCGCCCGTCCTGGTGTCCCATGAATAGATTCGGAATAAGCCGTCTGCTGAACTGGAAATATCTAAATGTTCTTTTAAAAGCGATTGAAATGGATCAGTTATAGTTGCCGGATATTTTTCCGCATAATATTTTAGCTTTCTCCCGAAATTATTGTTTGCTTGTGCTAATTTATTGCCCCATGCTCCTGATGTATCTTTATCACGTTGTTGATTCCAATAACCAATCTTCTTAAAAGACTTTAACAGATCAGCCTCAATCTGCTGAGGCGTTTGGCCAAAAACGTTTAATGATATGAGAATACAAAAAGCTGTGAAATAAAGGTTCAGGCATTTCATAAAATAAAAATAGGGATAATCTTCCGACCATCCCTATTAAGTCTTATTTAAAGTCTCCCCTAAAGGGGAAATTTAGAGGGGCTAAACCTCCACTGCCTGCCCAATCAAATGCTTGGCAACCAAATACTCTGCTATCTGCACTGCATTGGTGGCAGCACCTTTGCGCAGGTTGTCGGATACGATCCAGCAGTTGAGGGTTTTTGGCTGACTTTCGTCGCGGCGGATACGGCCTACAAAAACCTCGTCCTTGTCGTGCGCGTCTAACGGCATTGGGTATTTCAGATTGGCAACGTCGTCGATAACGATAACGCCCGGTGCTTTCTCCAGTATCGATCTTACTTCGGCCAGGTCGAAATCCTTTTCAAACTCAATATTCACAGACTCCGAGTGGCCGCCGATCACCGGGATACGCACTGTGGTTGCGGTAACCTTAATGCTATCATCGCCCATGATCTTTTGGGTTTCTTTGATCATTTTCATTTCCTCTTTGGTGTAACCGTTGTCGGTAAACACATCAATATGAGGCAATACATTCAGGTCGATCTGGTACGGATACGCTTTCGGTCCATCGATGCCTTTACGCTCGTTAAATAGCTGGTCTACAGCCTTTACGCCTGTACCAGTTACCGATTGGTAGGTTGATACCACGATCCTTTTGATCTTATATTTATCATGCAATGGTTTTAAGGCCACTACCATTTGTATGGTTGAACAATTGGGATTGGCGATGATCTTGTCTTCTGCCGTCAATACATTGGCGTTAACTTCAGGTACTACCAGTTTCTTGGTAGGATCCATGCGCCATGCCGATGAATTATCTACTACCGTAGTTCCAACTTCAGCAAAAAGCGGCGCTTGTGCCAATGAAGTACTCCCGCCGGCCGAAAACAGGGCCAGGTCGGGCTTTTGTTTTATCGCATCCATCAATTTTGGAAAAAATTCAAGTGGAAAAGCCTTCTGTTTCCCATCAGGCCTCTCAACAAAAAGCAGGCCGTTGGCAAATGTTACCTTTACCTTTTTTTCTTCCTTACGTGAACTGAAAAGTGGCATAAGCTTAATTTGAAAATTAATTAATTTGAGAATTTGAAGATGCATTCATATGGCGATTTGACAATTTTCAAATCTTCAAATTATCACATTTTCAAATTTATTCTCCCATATTATGATAAACCGCCTGCACATCGTCATCCTCTTCCAGTTTGTCTATCAACTTCTCTACGTCGGCGATCTGGTCTTCGGTCACTTCGTGAAATGATTGGGGCACGCGCTCCAGTTTAGCCGATTTTACTTCAATGCCAGCTTCTTCAAGCGCCTTTTGCATCTTGCCAAAATCTTCAAATGCGGTATGGATAACCCCTACATCGTTGCCTTCTTCGTCCGCTTCAACAAAAAGGTCTTCTAAACCTGCGTCTATCAGTTCAAATTCCAATTCTTCCAGATCGCGGTCGCCGGGCAAAAAGGTAAAGACGGATTTACGGGTAAATATAAAGTCGAGCGAGCCCGTTTTGCCCAGGCTGCCACCTGTTTTGGTAAAATAGCTGCGCACATTGGCTACGGTGCGGTTAATATTATCAGTTGCGGTCTCAACCAAAATAGCTACGCCATGAGGCGCATAGCCTTCGTAAACTATTTCTTCGTAATCCTTTTCGTCACGACTGATAGCCCTTTTTATAGCGGCTTCCACACGATCCTTTGGCATGTTTACTGCCTTTGAGTTTTGTACAGCAGTGCGCAGGCGCGAATTAGTGTTTATATCACCCCCGCCTGCCTTTACCGCCATCACAATTTCCTTACCCAAACGTGTAAACTGCACCGCCATCTTCGACCAGCGCTTAAGTTTTCTTTCCTTGCGGAATTCAAATGCTCTTCCCATATGTCTTTAAGTCGATAGTCCATGGTCAATAGTCCATAGATTCTGCTAATATAATACTTGTTTTCTTTTACTGATTCTAAAAACCTTTTACCTTTCAGCTTTCACCTCTCATCTAAATAATTGTCTTAAGGTTAGTCAGCATATCGCTAACCATCTTCGGCAAATCATATTCCAGC
>Ga0206930_1123_pt1 | contig 14231 bp, 14 predicted proteins | sample Alteio_BWOrgHeat_20_FD_152939 | JGI IMG/M metagenome (GOLD analysis project Ga0206930, IMG submission 152939) | Enriched cells from forest soil in Barre Woods Harvard Forest LTER site, Petersham, Massachusetts, United States -... | ecosystem: Environmental > Terrestrial > Soil > Temperate forest >... | reverse complement strand
CCTTTGCAGCAATTTTAAAAGAAATAAATATCATATATGGCTTCTAAGAAAATACAAGATCTGCTGGCCGATAAGGCCGGGTATTACCTGGATCATACCTGTAAAACAATTGACAAGAGTGCTATCCATGCCCCATCCGGCAATCATGTGGACGAAATATGGGCTAGATCTAACCGCACAACGCGTACTATCGGTAGTATCAATACACTTTTAAACCATGGCCGCCTGTCGGGTTCGGGTTATGTGTCTATACTACCAGTTGACCAGGGTATTGAGCATAGCGCCGGTGCATCATTTGCTCCTAATCCTATTTATTTCGACCCTGAAAATATTGTGAAACTGGCTATAGAAGGTGGTTGCAACGCTGTTGCATCTACTTATGGCGTGTTGGGCTCTGTGGCACGTAAATACGCACATAAAATACCTTTTATAGTAAAGGTGAACCATAATGAGTTCCTTACTTATCCTAACAAGTTCGACCAGATCATGTTCGGCACTATAAAGGATGCATGGAACATGGGCGCTACTGCAGTTGGCGCTACCATCTATTTCGGTTCGGAAGAGAGCGGCCGCCAGATAGTGGAAGTAGCAAAGGCATTTGAATATGCGCACGAATTAGGTATGGCTACCGTGTTATGGTGCTACCTGCGCAACAATGCTTTCAAAAAAGATGGTGTAGATTATAGTACTTCCGCCGACCTTACAGGCCAGGCAAACCATCTTGGTGTAACCATACAGGCCGACATCATTAAGCAAAAACTACCTACTAACAACGGTGGCTACAATGCACTGAACTTTGGCAAGACAAGCAAACTTGTTTATGATAAACTGACTACGGACCATCCTATAGACCTTTGCCGCTACCAGGTGGCCAATTGCTATATGGGCAGGGTTGGGCTTATCAATTCGGGTGGTGAATCGAAGGGGGCTACTGATATGGCCGAAGCTGTAATGACCGCGGTAGTAAACAAACGTGCGGGCGGCATGGGTTTAATTAGCGGCCGTAAAGCTTTCCAAAAACCAATGAACGAGGGTATTGAATTGCTGAATACCATACAGGACGTTTATCTTGATAAGACAATTACTATCGCTTAATCTTCGTTATTTCTATAATAAAAAGGGTGCCTGACCGGGTACCCTTTTTATTGTGCCTATGAGCTTTTGCTTTTTACTTACTTAGCACAAAAAAAAACCGCCTCAAAATAATTTGAGGCGGGTGAATATCATTAGTTAAATCCTATTTATCTTTTTGCATCAGTTGCGGCGATGGAGGCGCAACATTGGATGGACCTTCTTCGCCTGGCATAGCGGAGCGGTAAGTAACCTTTTCGGCAGCGCCTGACTGGCCATACTGGAAGATGAAACGGTTGCGGCTGATGCCATTCCTTTCGCTCATGTATTGGATAATGGCGTTCACCCTATCCCAACTGCGTTGTTGCTCTACTTTGTTGCCGCTGCCTGCGCCTGTGATAACCACTTTGCAGGTAGGGTTTGCCTGCATCTGCGCGGCCAGTGTGGCCATTTGCATTTGCATGGCAGCGCTTATGCTGGCCGAGTTGGTGGCAAAGGTCACCACACCCGAACTTATGTTGCCGCAGCTTGTTTTGGTTTGCAGGTCGCAACCTTCAGGGCATGGACAATGGCCCACACCATCAGCATCCACAGGCTGGCACTCGGTAGGTGTTATCAATTGCTTATCACGGTAATCAGGCACGCCATCACCATCTGTATCCATAGGGCAACCATGAGAATCAACCGAAACACCCGGAGGTGTGCCGGGGCATTTATCAAACTGGTCGGCCACGCCATCCCCATCAGAATCAGGTAATACAGGGTCAGGCAGTATCATGTGGCGGGGATAGTTCATTTCATTATAAGCATACTCTAATGGATTGAGCCAGTATAATGGTTCTACGTTCTTTTTCTTATTGCCTATGTTGAAATTGATACCGACAGAAAGATAGTTTACGTAATCGTTATTTGGCGTCAGTACGGGCGTTGAAGATTCTGACCAGCGCTTGCCGTCCAGCAGGTCGTCCCCACTTGGGATGGAGAAACGATCTTCTATCTGCAGGTTGATGCGATTGTTTATTTTGTACTGGGCTCCTATACCTAAACTGGGACAAAAATCAAGTTTTTTGTTGCCGAAGAGGCTGGGCGATGTTGCCAGAGTATTATCAGCCGGGGCATTATAATTATCCCCCATTGCTGCCTGCAAAGCTTTGCGAATGGTGTTGCGGTTGGCATAGGTTTGCGCTGTATTGCCTATGATGGCAGCAAAATTGTAAGGGTCGCTATTGGCATCCAAAGTATTTACCCGGGTATTGTAGGCAAGTAGTCCTATACCTGCATAAGCATAGAACGTGATCATGGTGCGTGCGCGGTGGAATTTAATATTGTTTATGTTCCACATCATGTCCAGGTTCAACTGGTGCGATTCCATCCTGTAATTGTTGACGATAGGCATGGGCTTATTCCCCTGTGCATTGCCTAGGGGCGAATATCCCGAAGATGTCCATGCGGAATTATTAGCATAATTATAAGATTGCTGCCAATCGAGGCCTTTGCCTATTCCATACACGTACTGCATGCGGAGGGAGAAAGCATAACCTAAAGACTTACGTACATCGATATGAAGACCATACCCTCCCTTCTGCCATAAATTTAGTGACGGCACATCACCAAGGACGTTGAATTGGCCACCGCCAATACCAACTTCCCACATGCTTTGTGGTTTGGCAGGAAAAAAATACTGGTGGTTCATAAACTTCTTCTGCTGTGCCATCCTGTACTTAGGTATAAAAGCAGTATCGAGCACATCATAGTTCTGGCCACGATAGGTCATATCGCGCGAAGACCATTGAGCAGGGTTATGCTGGCTGGTATCAGGCGGCGGACTTTCTTGCCCATAGCTGAGTTCCGCGCCCGACAAAAGGCATATAAACGCCAGCAACAGACAAATTTTATTAACCATAATAAATTTTTATATAGAGGGATGCTAAGATAAGGCAATTTCATATAAAACGATAAATCAGCCCCATTATTATGGCCATGTAAGGCTATATTGGCCTGCACACAAATCATTGATAAAGGTTTTTCAATAATCTATACCTTAAAATTCCGCACATATCTATAGCTTGTTGCGAATTTGCTTTTCTTTGTCTTTGGTATGACATTACACCCGGATGCGATTAGTTAATGAGGTTATTGGAAAGGAACTGGCATTATTCGAAAAGAAATTTGCCGAAAGCGTAAAAGGCAGCAATCCTTTACTTGACAGGATCATGCGGTTTATCATAAAACGCAAAGGCAAACAAATGCGCCCAATGTTTGTTTTCCTGTCTGCTAAAATAGCTTCTGAAATAAACGATGTTAGCTACCGGGCGGCTTCCCTTATAGAACTGCTGCACACGGCCACCCTGGTGCATGATGACGTGGTGGACAATGCGATGCAACGCAGAAATTTTTTCTCCATCAATGCTCTGTGGAAAAATAAAATTGCCGTGCTTGTAGGTGACTACCTGCTTTCAAAAGGGTTATTGCTCTCTTTACAACACAATGATTACAACATATTGCAGATCACATCGCGCGCCGTAAAAGAAATGAGCGAGGGCGAATTGCTGCAAATGGAAAAGGCCCGAAAGCTGGATATAAAAGAAGATATCTATTTCGAGATCATCCGCTCTAAGACGGCTTCCCTGCTTTCCGCAGCATGTTCGGCGGGCGCCTGGTCTGCCACATCTGATGCCGGCACCGCCGAGCATTTCAGACTTTTTGGCGAAAAAGTTGGCATTGCCTTCCAAATAAAAGACGATCTTTTTGATTATGGAGAAGCCAATATAGGCAAACCCACAGGCATAGATATCAAGGAGAAAAAAATGACGCTTCCTCTTATTTATACACTCAACAATACGGACAAAGCTACCTGCCGTAAGATCATATACATAGTTAAGAACCAGAATACCGACAGGCAAAAAGTGAACGAAGTAATAAGCATAGTAAAGAAGTCGGGAGGGATAGAATATGCCACCCAACAAATGAATGCTTATAAAGCTGAAGCGCTAGAGTTGCTGCACAAATACCCCGAAACACCTGCCCGCAATGCCATGGAAGAACTGGTGAACTATGTGATCGACCGGGAATATTAGGATAAATAGATAATTCTTTAAAAATGAATACCCTTTTTAAAAAAGCATTTTGGTTTTTAGGATTTGCCTGTTTCATTTCCCCTGTCTCATCATTCGGCCAACAGGAACTGAATATAATGACCTTTAATATCCGTTACAACAACCCGCAGGATAGCCTTAATTCATGGCCATACCGTAAAGACAAACTCTGTTCGCAGGTGCAGTTTTATGAGACCGATATTTTAGGCGTGCAGGAAGCGCTGAACGACCAGGTGCAGGATCTGGAGTCCTGCCTGCAAAAATATGAACGGGTAGGCGTGGGACGTGATGACGGAAAAACAAAAGGAGAATATTCTGCCCTTTTCGTAAAGAAAGAAAAATTTGCGGTGTTGAAAGACGGCACATTCTGGTTGTCTGAAACACCAACTGTAGCAGGTAGTAAAGGTTGGGATGCTGTTTGTGTAAGAATATGTACATGGGCACAGCTTAAAAACAAAGCAGATGGCAAAACACTCTTTGTGTTCAATACCCATTTCGACCACGTAGGCAAAATAGCCCGCAGCAATAGCGGGCATCTTATCGTTCATTATATAGACTCTATTGCAGGAAAAGCCCCTGCAATACTTACAGGGGACCTTAACTCTTATCCGCAGGAAGAAGCAGTACAGGCAATATTAGACCCGGCTAATGTTTGCAAATTGTCCGATTCAAAATCCATATCAGTTGAGAAGCATTATGGCCCTGATGGTACATTTAATGCTTTTACAAATAAGGAAACTACCAATAAACCGATTGACTATATTTTTGTAACAAAAAACTTCCAGGTTTTGAAACATGCCACCCTTTCACAAAGCTGGCAAGGGAGGTTCAGCTCCGACCATTTTCCGGTATGGACAAGATTGAGAATTAACTAAGTCTTATCTTTGCCGCTTAATACATTTTAATGGCTTACGAAACAAGGCTGGAATTTATTGCACAAGAAGGTATAGACAAAGCAGAAGAGAATGAATATTTCCTTCGTTCATTAAGGTCGCAGGACGGAGCGGCATTGGATGGGATGGTGCATGAGATCAATACTAAAGTAAGTGCCGCTATTGATTGTACGAGTTGTGGCAATTGCTGCAAGACCCTTATTGTAAACATCACACCCGAAGAAATAAAAGGCCTTGCTGTGTTTATGAATATGCCCGAAGCTGAGTTGAGGGAAAAACATATAGAAGAAAGCCAGCAGGGCGCATGCTATATCAATTCCATACCCTGCGTGTTCCTTGATGGCAAAAAATGTGGCATTTACGAACAAAGGTTTACAGAGTGCCGCGATTTCCCCCACCTGCATAAAAACGGGTTTAGGGAACGTTTGCTGGGAACACTTTTACATTATGGCAGCTGCCCTATTATATACAATGTGGTTGAAGAAGTAAAACATAAATTGAATTTCAGTGAGGATGACAAAATAAATATTACCAACTGACTTGTTCTTTTTCCTTTTTTCTTCGTTGAAAAAAGCTTTAAATAGTTCCCTATTCTCAGTTTTTTCGCCTTGAAAAAAGAAAAAATAACGGCCTCATTCAGAAACATTTATTTTGTCATCCTCACTTATTGAGTAGATCTCTTTTCTTAATGTTCTATTAATCTAAGGGTAATAATTACTTAATCAATAATAGTTTCTGCGGTTTGTAACTTGCATTAACATTATTATTTATGGTTACTCTTTTAGATGTACTTCACAAGATCGGTATAGACAGCTTCAGGGCCGACACAAATAAATGCCTAGACCTGAATGTATGTATCACGAATGATGTGGAAGAATCCGAGTCGGATTTTATGAGCAAATATGGTTCGGGCAATACCTATTATTTCAGGCTGGAAAGTTACCACCATGGCCGGAAACTGGCGGCTGCTTTGTACCAACGTTTGTCGGGCTATATAAAAGAGTTACCCGAAAATATTATTTCCCGGAACACACTCAATAAGACCTTGTATTTTTTTGTGCATGTAAAACTGCGTAAAGAAACTACGGGCATGGTACTTAATTAGTGCCTCCTGCCATATAAATACATCAGCATTGCAAGCAGCACCGACACTATAATTATATACAAAGGCAACCATGTGCTGATATTTGCCTGCTTCTTTCTTTTCTCTGTGGTTTTATAAATAAGCGCCTGCATATTGCTATCCGCGCCGGCAAGCTGTGCGAGGTGCGCTGCAATTGCATCAAGATATTGCGCCTGTAAATGCTCCGTCGCGATCAATAGCTCGTTTACAATAGCTGTATTTATTTCTGTGTCTCCGTGTTTCTGAAGAACAGCCATGTGGGAGTCTGACAAGATGAGCAGAATGTAACTATTCAGTGAACCGTGGCTCATACGGTGCGTATCGATCTTTGATATATGCAGTCGTAATTTAGTACACTCTTTAAGTATCCATTCAGGGCTAATGGTCTGCTGGTCCTGCATCCTACTGCTCATACCCGACAGCCAGCGCTCTTCATCATATTTTCTGCGCTTTTCAGTGTGAGACAAAATTGAATAGGCCTCCTGCAAGTCCTTAAAATGGGCTTCTGCAAAAAGATTATCTGCATTTTGATCGGGGTGGTATTGGAATGCAAGTTGCCTGTACGCTTTTTTTATATCCTGCTGGGGGGCAGAAGGCAATACTCCCAATGTCTTGTAATGGTCCTTTAAGCGCATAAAATCGTCAGCCGTAAAGCGAAAGTAAAGAAAATGCTAAATTTGGTATAGTAAAGCCTTATGCAGCTATCAGCAGGAGGGTTTGCTAAAAGATGTACATACACGTATCTTTGTATAAATAAAATAGCCACATGCAGCGGCGATCATTTTTAAAATCGAGTGGCCTCGCGGCCCTCTCTCAATTTCTCAATATGTCAACTTTATCAGCTTTGCAGGCTTTGGGCAGCGAGTTACAGCATTCCCAAAGAATGCCGGTACTTTTTATAGGCCATGGTAATCCCATGAATGCGATCACGGATAATGAATTTCATAAAAAATGGCAGGAACTTGGCAAAACATTGCCGAGGCCACAAGCTATTTTATCTATCTCTGCCCATTGGACAACCGATGGCACCAAAGTGGCTACAAGCGCAAAACCTAAAACCATCCACGATTTCGGCGGCTTTCCCAAAGCATTGTTCGATGCACAATACCCTACCGCCGGTAGCCCGGAATTAGCGAAACTGACACAGGAACTGGTTACCTACTCCCATATTCAAGGCGATGATAGTTGGGGCCTGGATCATGGCACCTGGAGCGTGTTATTGCCCATGTACCCTTTGGCGGACATACCCGTATTTCAGCTAAGCCTTAATTACGATCAGCCTGCGTCCTACCACTACGAGATAGGCAAGCAGCTAAGCAAATTGCGTGATAAAGGCGTATTGATAATTGGCAGCGGCAACCTCGTACACAACCTGTATAAAGTGGACTGGACAGGTGGCAGCAAGGTATATGACTGGGCACAGGAATTTGATGCAAAGTTCACGGAATGGATCACAAAAGGAGATCACAAATCCATATTGGACTACAAGAAGGTGTTAGGCAACACAGCAGAAATGGCGCACCCTACCAATGAACATTTATTGCCCCTTTTCTATATTCTGGGCTTGCAACAAAAAGGTGAGGAAGTAAGTTTCTTTAGCGATAAGTTTGATATGGCTTCGGTATCAATGCGGTCTTTGGTGATACAAAGTTGATGCCTTGCAAAGACCATTATACTAAGCATGTGTAAGTAAAAAATCTGCATCAATGCCCAATGTTTTATGAGCTGCTTTTAAAAAAGCAATATCAGGTTCTCTCTTGCCGTTCAATATCATAGATAGTTTATCAGGGGCTATTTTCAACATCTCTGACAATTTCTTTTGTGTTAAACGCATCTCATACATTTTCAGCTCTATCATTTCAGATATTGTTTCGGGCTTGGGAACAGGATAATATTCCTTTTCGTAGGCAGCTACTGATTTTGATATTGCCTCCAGTTCTTTTGTTTCTTTTGCACTAAGGTTGATAAACCCCTTTTTTATAAACACTTCAATTTGGGCAATCGCAACCTGGTAATCGTTTTCTGTTTTTACCTTACCTCTCATCTTTAAAATTATATTTTTATCTACTTTTTCTCAAACCCAATAAAATCAGTTCCCGGTATTTTATTTATGCCTAATTGCCTGAGCATGGTTACCAATTGTCCACGGTGATACGAAGCATGGTTAAAAATGTGTATCAGCACAACATATACCGGCTTTTTATTCGATTTTTTCTGGCGGTCATAATACTGTAATACATGTTGCAATGCTTTATCATCATATTGTGCGTCCACAAAAGACGCCAGCACCGCAGATATTTTCTGCCAGTCTTCGCAGGCCTCCGCAAAAGTTCCTTTAAAATCGGGCGCTATCCATACCGGGTTTTCGGTTAGCTGAAGGCGCTGTAACCAGATAAACTCGGCGCTCCATATATGATAGACTGTAGAACGGACAGAAGGGAAGCTACTTACCAGTTCCTTATCTAATAATTCTTCGTCCAGCCCCAATAATATATCAATTATTCGCTTATTAGCCCATATATTATAATGCGCCAATTGAGATAATGTTTCCTTCATAGTATCTATTAACTTTGCCTGCAAATTTAATGGTCTTATAATGACTGAACATAATAAATTATTGGGTTTTGACACACTGTGCATTCACGGCGGGCATAAAGCAGAGAGCAACAGATCGCACCTGACTCCCATTTATGCCTCCAGCACCTATACTTTCGACAGTGCAGAACAGGCCGTAGCCATTTTTAAAGGGGAAGAAAAAGGCTATGTATATGGCCGTTTCGGCAACCCTACTATTAACGAGGCCGAGGAAAAAATAGCTATGATGGAAGCTTATGGCTTGAAAAACCAGAATGGAGAGCCTTTACACCTAAAGGCTATCCTTCATGCTTCGGGAATGGCTGCCATCACTACTATGTTGCTCAGCAATGTAAAGAGCGGCGAAAAGATAATCACCCATCCTTCTTTATATGGCGGTACGCAGGAAATGATAGATAAGATATTGCCGGGACTGAATATCAATACCATCATTATTGATTTCCACGACTTACATAAAGTAGAAGAAACCATTAAGGCCAATAAAGACATCAGCCTGATGTACCTCGAAACACCTGCAAACCCTACTATTCAATGTATAGACCTCGAGGCTTTAGCGTCCTTAGGCAAGCAATATGGATTAACTGTTTGTGCTGACAATACTTTTGCTACACCTTACCTGCAACAGCCTTTTAAATATGATGTGGACTTTGTGATGCACTCCACTACTAAATTCCTGAACGGACATGGCACTGCTGTGGGTGGCATTTTAATAGGCCGCGACCTTGAGAAAATGAATGGCATCGTAACTAAAACCCACCGCCTGTTTGGTGGCAACAGCAACGCTTTTGAAGCTTTTGTACTTACTAATGGCCTGCGCACTTTCGGGCTTCGGATGGAACGCCATTGCAGCAATGCCATGAAGGTTGCTGAATACTTAGACAAGCATCCCGCTGTGGCGCATGTAAATTATTTGGGACTGGAGCGGCACCCGCATTATGCAATTGCACAGAAACAAATGAAACACCCGGGGGCTGTATTGAGTTTTGAATTAAAGGGGGGCTTCGAAGCGGGTGTACAATTTATAGACAAGCTAAAACTCTGCATTAGTGCGGTTTCACTGGGCACTTGCGATACTTTAATTTCCCACCCTGCATCTACAACGCATGTGGGTGTGCCACGCGAAAAAAGACTGGAATATGGAATCAGCGACGGTCTGATACGCATGAGCGTGGGAATAGAAACAATTGATGACATTTTAAATGACCTGGAGCAATCTTTATCAAAATCATAAATAACGAGAAAATGAATTCGGTATATGTAATTGACGCTATTCGTACTCCCATAGGCAAATATGGGGGAAGTTTAGCCACCGTTCGTCCTGATGATCTGTTAGCGCACGTAATTAAAACATTGATAACACGCAACCCGGGCATTGATGTAAATACCATCGAAGATGTAATTGCAGGTTGCGCTAACCAGGCAGGTGAAGACAACCGCAATGTGGCCCGCATGGCTGCATTACTTGCAGGTTTGCCTGTTACAGTTGGCGGCAATACGGTGAACCGTCTTTGCGCTTCAGGACTGCAGGCAATAATGGATGCGTCCCGCGCCATTATGTGCGGCGATGGAGAAATATATATTGCCGGCGGCGTGGAAAGCATGACACGTGCACCCTTTGTAATGGGTAAAGCGGATTCAGCTTTCTCGAGGCAAACAGAAATATTTGATACTACCATAGGCTGGCGCTTCATCAATAAGAAACAAAGCGAGCTATATTATCCCTATACTATGGGTGAGACAGCTGAGAATGTTGCAGAGCGCTGGAACGTGAGCCGAGAAGAACAGGACCAGTTTGCTTATAACAGCCAGGAAAAATATGCAGCCGCAGCTGCATCAGGAAAATTTATTGACGAGATAATACCTGTTACTGTTGACCTGGGCAAAGGAAAAACAAATGTTTTTGCAGTGGACGAACATCCCCGCCAATCGCCTTTGGCAAAGTTGGCAGAACTGAAACCTGCATTCAAAAAAGGTGGCACTGTAACTGCAGCCAATTCAAGCGGGGTGAATGATGGGGCTGCTGCTTTAATATTGGCCTCAGAGGGCGCAGTGAAAAAATACGGTTTGAAACCAATTGCCAAAATAAAATCGATGGCCATTGCAGGTGTTGATCCAGCCATTATGGGCGTGGGCCCTGTGCCTGCTTCCCTGAAAGCTTTAAAACGTGCGGGCCTGGAAGTAAGCGACCTTGACCTTGTGGAACTGAACGAGGCATTTGCTTCCCAAAGCATTGCCTGCATCCGCGACCTGGGCCTGGAATCTGCGAGAGTAAATGTTAATGGCGGCGCTATTGCTATCGGGCATCCATTAGGTTGCAGCGGTGCGCGTATCTCTACTACATTATTATACGAAATGAAAAAACGTGGCGCTAAATACGGCCTGGCCACTATGTGCATAGGCGTTGGGCAGGGATCAGCGGTTATTTATGAAATGGTCTGAACCGCTGATTAAGCTGATTTGACTGATTATTATGATGGTCTGTGTTTTAGAATGGAGAAAGAGTCGTTGTATGTGCATTTTCCAATTGCGAACGCAGTGCGTTCGTAATTGCATGGTGAAGAATGGGTTTTGATAAGTATATCACCCCTTCAGGGTTTTTAAGATAGGGACATTGAATTTTCTATAATAATAACACCCTTTCAGGGTTTGCATGATAGGTGAACCCCGAAGGGGTAAAATGATTATAGGATTCAAAAAAAACATTACATAAACCCTGAAAGGGTGATATAAAATATTGTTGACCTATTTTACATCGTGTTAAATAAAGCAGAAAAAATGAAGTTCGAATTAAAACTACGTAACCTAAATGTTCCTGATGAGGATTTATTGAATGATTTGAAAAAAGTGGCATTGGAACTTGGGAATGAGAATTTAACATCTCGAGAATATGATAACAGCAAAAAACGAAAATATTCTGCCGGGACCATAGGGGAACGCTTTGGAGGATGGAATAAAGCTTTGGAATTAGCAGGCCTTACAGTTAAATATCATCAAAATATTAGTACAGATGCACTGTTAGAAAACATTGAACAAGTCTGGCTAAAATTGGGCAGACAACCAGGTAAAAGAGATATGAAATTGCCCCTATCTAAATATAGCGAGAGTCCTTATAGAGCTAATTTCAAAACATGGCAAAAAGCATTAGAACAATTTGTGGAATCAATTAATTTAGAAGAAGAAATAGAACAAAGCGATGAAACAAAATCAGAAGCTGTAGAAACAGAAAATACAGTTAATTCAAAATCAGAAATTGTATTTAGGCACAAAACAAAAAGAGACATTAATTGGCGGTTACGTTTTTTAGTGATGAGGCGCGATAATTTTAAGTGTAATGCTTGCGGAAAATCACCTACAAATAATCCCGGTACAGAATTACATATAGACCATATTCTTGCCTGGGATAAAGGGGGCGAAACTGTTTACGAAAATTTACAGACGCTTTGCTCCGTTTGTAATATTGGCAAAAGTAATCTTGATTTTAAAGAGTAAAAAAGAAATCAAAGCAATCATCTAAATCAAATAAATCAGTGGTCAAGATAGACATACATACCCACATCATGCCGGAGCGCATACCCGATTGGTTCAAAAAATTCGGGTATGGGGAGTTCATCCATTTGGAACATCACAAACCATGCTGTGCCAGGATGATAAAGGGCGACAAGGTGTTTCGCGAGGTGGAACAGAATAGCTGGGACCCTGGGGCGCGTATGAAGGAAATGGACATGACGGAAGTGAGCATGCAGGTCTTATCAACGGTTCCTGTATTGTTCAACTACTGGGCAAAACCGGAACATGGTTTGGAAACTTCCCGCTTTTTTAACGACCATATTGCTCAGTGTGTTGCCCTGAACCCAACCCGCTTTATGGGTATAGGCACGGTGCCATTACAGGATATTGATCTAGCCATAAGAGAGATGGAGCGTTGTGTAAGAGAATTAAGATTGCCAGGGCTTGAATTGGGCTCCAACATCAATAATAAAAATCTAGGCGACTCTTATTTCGAACCATTTTGGGCTGCCGCCGAGGAATTGGGTTGCTGCATTTTTGTACACCCCTGGGAAATGATGGGTGAAAAAGATATGCAGAAATATTGGCTGCCCTGGCTGGTGGGCATGCCTGCTGAAACAGCGAGGGCCATAGCATCTATGATCTTTAGCGGCGTGATGGAGCGGCACCCTAAATTAAGGATAGCCTTTGCGCATGGTGGTGGCAGCTTTCCGTTTACAATAGGCAGGATAGAACATGGCTTTAATGTGCGCCCGGACCTTTGTGCCATAGATAACCCCGTTAATCCACGCGATTATCTCGGCAAATTCTGGATAGACTCCTTAGTGCACGATCCCAAAGCGCTGAATTATGCGATAGATGTAATAGGCGGGGATAAAATTTGCCTGGGTTCAGATTATCCTTTTCCTCTTGGGGAACACCATCCGGGCAAACTTATTGAGAGTATGGACTTTTCAATAGCCGTGAAAGAGCAACTGCTTTATAAGAATGCCCAAAAATGGCTGCACGGATAGTTGAACTATTGCAACAACATTAAAATACCTTTTCCAACTGCATCTACCGGTATTCCTGAATTAGACAGAACCACCACGGCAACGTCCTTACCGGGAATAAAGGCCAGGTAGCTGCTGCTGCCATAAGTGCCACCATTATGCCATAAAAAAGGTTCTCCTTTTGATGTACCACCATGCCAGCCAAGGCCTACCTCCATAGGTTTTGTGTTTGTTATTGAATGTGTCAATGCCATTGCTTTGCCTAGGACATTGTTGCCTGTTTTCATATTGGCAGCAGCATATAGCAGCATGTCATGCACGGAACTATGCAAGGCCCCTGCCCCGGCAAGGGCATCAGAATCCCAGGGAGGCGTAAGTTCGCCTTTTTGATTATAAACCGACGTGAAACGTTCTTTCAAAGAGCTTGTTAAATGTTGGGCAGTGCTATTCATCTGCAAAGGTTTGCAAATTATTTCCTCCACCATTTGTTCATAAGACTTGCCTGAAACGTGCTCGAGGATAATACCCAGAAGCCCGGCGGCGAGATTTGAATAGCTATATTGTGCGCCGGGCTGTGTTTGCAATTTGCAATCTTTAAGGTAAGAAAATAAAAGTGCCCGGTCATACTCTTTATATGGGTTAAGAGGATCTGCAGCATGTTCCATAAAATTACCAGGCAATGCAGGCAGGCCCGATGTGTGATTGCTGAGCATCATTAAAGTGACACCCTGCAATGCTTTGTTAGATGCTAGAGAATCGGGCAGATACTTGATTATCGGATCATTAAGGCGCACACTACCCTTCTCAATATAATAAGCAAGCAAGGTAGCAGTAAATGTTTTGCTTATAGAAGCGATCTCAAATACCGTATTTTCATCGGGCAATTTATTAAGGCCCTTCACAGTTTCGCCATAAGCATATACAGTTCTCTTCCCGTTTTTTATTACTCCTATAC
>Ga0206930_1122_pt1 | contig 14452 bp, 11 predicted proteins | sample Alteio_BWOrgHeat_20_FD_152939 | JGI IMG/M metagenome (GOLD analysis project Ga0206930, IMG submission 152939) | Enriched cells from forest soil in Barre Woods Harvard Forest LTER site, Petersham, Massachusetts, United States -... | ecosystem: Environmental > Terrestrial > Soil > Temperate forest >... | reverse complement strand
GTTCAAAAGAACTATTGATTAATCAACGGCTTTTAGGAACAAAAAGATGAATATATTACAGCTAATTAGTGTCCTAGAGCTTGGGTTGATATTTGGTCTGGTATCAATTGCAGTTTATCTAACATTCAAAGTAATAGATTTTGCTGATCTTACAGTTGATGGTAGTTTTCCTTTAGGGGCTGCTATTACAACCAGCCTTATTGTAGTGGATACCAATCCAATAGTTGCAACACTTATTGCTATATTTGCAGGCGGCTTGGCAGGAATAGTTACAGCTTATTTGCATGTACGTTTTAAAATGATTGGGCTGTTGGCTGGAATTTTAACCATGACTGCGCTTTATTCGGTTAATTTACGTATTATGGGGCGACCAAATATTGCTTTAATGGATGAAGTTACTTTATTTAGTAGCCAAAATGCGCTTTTGTTAGTTGGAATAATAGTGATTTTGCTTGCTTGTATAATAGCCTATTTTTTAAATAGCGAGTTTGGATTAGCAATTCGTGCTTCTGGAGTTAATGGTAAGGTTGCTGGCGCTTATGGCATAAATGTTGGTCGCATGAAAATTATTACACTTGCTATTAGCAATGCAATTGTTGCTTTGGCTGGTAGCTTATTTGCACAGATGCAGGGTTTTGCCGATATTTCAATGGGTACAGGTACAGTTATTGTTGGGCTTGCTTCGGTTATTATTGGTGGTACCATTATGCCTAGTAAAAATATTCTATTTGCACTAATTGCTTGTTTAATGGGTTCAATTTTATATCGTTTTGCTATAGCGGTTGCACTAAATTTTAATGAAATAGGTTTACAGGCATCAGATTTAAATTTGATTACAGCAGCCCTTGTGGCTGGCACCATGATTATACCGCAATTAAAAAGAGGATCTAAATGATAGAGCTAAAGGATATTGACGTTATTTTTAATAAAGGAACAAATCTTGAAAATCATGTGCTCAAGTTACTTAATCTAAAGGTTAAAAAAGGTGATTTTGTTACTGTAATTGGCGGCAATGGTGCTGGTAAATCTACACTAATGAATGTACTAGCGGGCGATGTTTTACCCAATTCTGGTAAAATTATGATAGATAAAGAAGATGTTGCCTATAAAACTACTGAAAATAGGGCAATAGATGTAGCTAGGGTGTTCCAAGATCCAATGCTTGGTACCTGCGCTGAACTTACTATAGAAGAAAACCTTGCACTTGCATATAAACGTGGGCAAGTCCGTGGTTTAAAGCTATCATTGAATGATAATTTGCGTGAGCATTTTAAGCAAGTTTTAGCCGAGTTAAAAATTGGATTAGAAGATAGATTAAAAGATAAAGTAGCATTGCTTTCTGGTGGTCAAAGGCAGATTTTAAGCTTAGTTATGGCAACACTTAGGCCTTGCAAGATTTTATTGTTAGATGAGCATACAGCGGCGCTTGATCCTAAAATGTCAGAGTTAGTACTAGAGTTAACTAACAAATTATATGCTAATAATAAACTAACTATTCTGATGATTACTCATAATATTAAACATGCGTTTATGTATGGTAATCGTACCATTATGATGCAAGATGGCGTGGTTACCTTAGACTTAAAAGGTGAAGATCGTTCATCATTTGATTTATTGTCGATTTTATCGGTTTATTAAGCATGGCCGGCTTGGCTGGTAAAAGTATAATGGTTGATGCCAAGAGAATCCATAGCCCTGACCCATTTTTTTGTATTATCACTAGCAAATACTAGATCATGTGAAAATGGTATGGTAAGCCAGCTATTACTGTGGATTTCAGATTCGAGTTGGCCATCTTGCCATCCAGCATAGCCAAGAGCGAATATACTTTTGTCAGGGCCGCGACCAATTGCGATATCTTGTAATATTTGCAAAGAAGAGCTTAATGAAATTTCATTATCAAATTTGAAAACAGGGTCTTTATTATAATCATTTGTATGTAAAATAAACCCTCTTTCAGCTTCAATCGGTCCACCAAAATAAATAGGCATTTGCCGTATATCAGTTGTTGGCTTAATATCAAACGAACTAAAAATAGTGGTGGAATTGACATCACTTAGGGGGTGATTTATAACCAAGCCGATTGCTCCATTTTCATTGTGAGAAACAACGTAAACTACTGCCCTAGAGAAAAACGACTCATCAGATATTGTCGGGGTTGCAATTAACAATTTTCCACTAAGGAATTCTTGATTATTTTTGGCGAATGTAGCGCACATGTAGAGCTCCTGGATTAAACAAAATCAAAATTTAAACATCATTTTATACAAAATGGTGGTGCTTAAGATTTTTTTCAAGTATCTTACTAAAATATATCACCTATATTCATTATGATAGATTCATACTAAAACCCTTTTAAGGACATTTCAATTCAAAATGGTCAATTTTATTAAATTCTTTGTATTTTTTTTATTTTTATTCGTAAGTTCAATAAGTTATGGGGTTGAGTGGTTACAAGAAAAACACTCAAAACTACGTATTATTGGAGGAAGTTCTGGCGGCAAAGAATATCTTGCCTTGAATATAAAATTAGATGAAGAATGGCACATATATTGGCGTAATCCTGGAGATATTGGTATTGCTACTAGCATAAAGCCGGTTGCTCCAGATGTTGTAATTAACGAAATGTACTGGCCTGCACCCATAGTAAAAACTGAATTTGGTGAAATGCATAGTAATATCTATAATAATGAAGTAGCAATTATTTTTACAGTTGATGATATTATTCCGCCGGCAGAATTTTTTGTTGATTATGCGATATGTAAGCATATTTGTGTGCCAGTATCAGTTGAAGTAAGGTATAATGGGGGAAGGGATGATCAAACTATTAAAAAATACCTAGCCCGTGTACCTAAGCAAAATGGTACCAATGGACTAAAAATAGAATCAGTAAATCTAATGGATAAGTTGGTGGAAGTGAAGATAAGTGCTTTGGCACCTCTAATCTCTCCTATGTTAATTGCTGAGGCAAAAGGTGTGACATTCAGGGTTGAAGATTTTAAACTAGACAAAAAAAATCGCTTTAGTGGAATATTCCATCTAAAACATAAGCATGATTATGAAGATATAAAAAACCATGAAATCTACCTAACGCTTGTTAATAATAATCAAGATGCGATTGAAGGCGGTTTCCAGATTAACGCTGCAGAAGAGCCAGTTACTCCGTCAGTTACTAAGAGTTTGCTTGTTATTATGCTTTTGGCCTTATCTGGTGGGTTAATTTTGAATTTCATGCCATGCGTGCTACCAGTTTTATCAATGAAACTATTATCAATAGTTAGCAAATCAAATATGGGACTCGGAAAAATTAGGAAAAGCTTTATTGCTTCTTCTTTGGGGATAATATTTAGTTTTATGGCGCTAGGGGCGCTAATGTGTTTTTTAATTAGTACGGGTAGGGCTGTAGGTTTAGGCCTACATTTTCAGCAACCCAGTTTTATAATTTTCATAATATTGGTTTTAGTATTTTTTGCCTGTAATTTACTCAGTTTTTTTGAGATAAACCTGCCGGGGTTAAACCGGTTTATATTTTATAAAGAAGGCTTTATAGGTGATTTCTTAAATGGTGCATTTGCTACCTTACTTGCTACGCCATGTAGTGCCCCATTAGTTGGTACAGCTATTGCTTTTGCCCTTTCACAAGGTTCTGCAACTACAATGTTTATATTTACCACTATGGGGGTGGGGTTAGCGATGCCATATTTACTGCTAGCTACATTCCCTGAAATGATTAGTCTTATGCCCAAACCTGGGGCTTGGATGAATAAGCTAAAATATTTTCTAGCAATGTTACTAGCACTTACGATTATATGGATGCTAGTAGTGCTATCTGGACAGCTTGGACCAACAGCTAGTTTACTATTATTTTTATTGTGCATATTAATTAAATTTGCTCTTGCTACTAAAACTAGTTTTTTGCGTAATAAAAATACTAAAATATTTGTGGTATTATTACTTGTGATATTAGCATTTTTTATTCCTGAACATAATTCATATAATGAAAAAAAATATGACAACTATGTTACAGGTATTTGGCACCCATTTGCCGAAGATAAAATAGCTGGGTTAGTTAGAAGCGGTAAAGTGGTAGTGGTAGATGTAACCGCTGAATGGTGCCTGACTTGTAAATTTAATAAAATGCTTACACTTAACCGCGTGGATGTGCTTAACTACTTAAAACATCATAATGTGGTGGCGATGCGCGCTGATATCACCAACCCAAGTCCTCATGTTAGTAGCTATATGAAAAACCTTAATCGGTATGGGATTCCACTGAATGTAATCTATGGTCCAAACGCGCCCGAAGGTATTATATTATCAGAAATACTCACATCTAGTAAGCTGATCAATGCTATTAAGAAAGCGGGACTTGCAGATAGATAATATATTTATACCAAGTTGCAATCTTTATATCAGGTCGTCGAACTTCGGGTTCTGCGGTGCTCACCTACGTAAGTGTCACGCTACCGGACAAAAATTATATTAGGCTTAGTTGGGGGTAATTTTAGATAATATTTGATTAAAGCCCAAAATTCTTTTTTAGATTTGCTGTAGGCTTCTTTTATTAATCTTATACCAAATTGTAAGATCGAATAAGCTTTGCAAACTAAAGTTTGTTTAACTTTGATAGGATTTATCTTACTCGCATAATCCCCAATTCTTATTACTATCGCATAAGCTATAAATAGACATTTAATTAAATTCTCAAATCTTACAGAATTCTTAACATGCGTGTCTTCAATCCTGAAACCACCAGTTTTGCAGCCTTTAAAAGTAGTTTCAATATCCCATCTCATCTTATAAACCGTAAGTGCATCAGCTAAGTTCCTACTCGACACCACAGATAAATAATCCCCTGTCGTAGTTATGATGTGATCAAACTTTACCTTTACCGAATAAAATTTTGTCAAAAAGTTTCTGACCGATTTGTTACCCAAAGTTCTTATACTTACCATATTACCGCTTGTATCTTCTATTCTGTTAGTCTTTCTAACCCTTAACGCATAAGCAATGTTTTTACTGTCCAGATAGGTAATAAGTTTCTCATTATCAAACTCTCTATCTCCAACTAGAGCTTTAATCTTTTCAATACCATATTCTTGTATAAAACTTTCTAGTAATTCAATTTGATCAAAAGCTGTACACGAGCCTTTGTAAGGGATGATTTTAAAAGCAACCGGCATAGCTATTCCGTCAAAAGATATAGCTAACGTCAGAACGTTGCGGATCTCTTTGCCCATCTCCCACGTAGTCCTATCTATCGATACAATCTTTGCTTCTTGGGGTATATAATATTTTATAAATTTATAAAATTGTTTCGAGCCTATATGATTTCCATTAAGAAATCTCGATATCGATTTGATCTTTGAATCAAGCTTAATATCACCTTTTATTTCTTCTGACATTTGTTTGAACTGAACACCTCTACATAAAATGAAGGCTTTTATTATTCCGGCAAACGTATTTAATCTTGAATCTATCATTTTAAAGTGTTTAGATAGCACTTGGGCTAGTAACATTTTATATTTTCCTAGGTAAGAGTTCGAAAATATTATGTTTACTAGCCTTTTCAGAAGGTTAAGTCAAATTTTTGTCCGGTAGCGTGACCTAAGTGTAGGCTTAAGCTCCTCGACCACTCGTTCTCCTACTGCTATTTTAATTGCAACGTGGTATTATCTGTTAATTAGCTAGGATTTGACGGCCAATTTCTGCTAACTCTTCATAAGGTGATAAATTACCATTATTAGAAAGGTGTGTCGGTTCTTGGGATTATGGCTTAGATCAGCCGTAGGTCGTCGCCCGTTAAGAAGTCATTTTTAGATTTGCAAATCATAAAACTATTCTTGGTTGTGAGCTTACAAAAATATTTCTCTAGCTTGTTATGTTAGATTTTTTATAATTTGATAAAATAACAGCATTTGTAACAAGGTACAAAAAAGCTTCCTAAACCATGCTAGGAGCTTCCTGAAGTTATAACCTATGCCAGCCATTACTGCATTTATCCTATCTCCCACCTCTTTATGCAGGTAATTCTTTACCATTAGGCAATCATGTTTTAGATGACCGATAATCGGCTCCACCACAGTTCTGCGCTTCAATTCACGTTTAATCGTACCGTGTATACCTCTTTTCTGGCCAGATTTATATACCACCATTGTATTTTCGTAATTATGGCCACGATAACCTTTATCAACATAGATTCTTTCAGGCGCACGACCAACAATAGCTTCAATATTATCAATAGCTCCCTTCAACGTATGGCCATCATATGGATTGCCGTGCAGAGCTTTAACGTGCAATACAAAGTTCCCTCCAGGAGCTGGATTTACATTAGTGGCTACCGATACTTTGCAACCAAACTCATAAGGCTTATCAGCCTTACCTTTGCCAATGCACTCAACTTCAGGCGCATGCCAGGATAAAATCTTATTTTTACATGTGCGTTGTTGATGCCAAATTTTGGTGGCCTTAGATAAACTAGCTGCAAAAACCTGTTCTAACTGATCGTTACCATCTATCTTACGTCTGATATCCCTAATCACTCGACCTAACCAGGTTTTGAGTTTCTTCTCAGCTTTTTTAGCCCGCTTAAGTTGCTTAGCATGACGGTAACGGCCAGACATGATTAATGCTGTTTTGCCAACTCGCAAATAACTTTGACGCAAATCTACTTCTTGAGATTTAGCTAGATCAACCAACTCTTTTATCGCTTTATAACGCAACTTGCTATCGGTTGGAAAGCTAATTGCCTTAGGTTGCACTGTCGTATCAACAACAACTCGAGCTGTATCTCTTAAACGTAAAGCGCCTGTTTCATAAGCAATACGCAAACTTTCTTGCAACACAACTTCTAACGATTCATCACCAACTCGATTACGAAAATGCGTCATCGATGAACGTTCAATCGGTAACTTATGCTGGAAAAATTCCTCACCACAAAAATATTGATAATATGGATTCTCACGCCATGCTTCACATACTGATTCATCAGATAATGCATACATATATTTAAGCAAATGCAGCCCAACCATTAAGCGTACCTTGATTCCAGGACGACCAAAATCAATATAATGTTTTGCAAATTCCTCATCTAGGCGTTGCCAATCTATCTTGTTGGATAAAGCAACCAGCTCGTGACGCATGTCTATGATATTTTCTAATCTGTTACGAAATAAATCAGTTTGGGAAGATTTTTGGTCTTTATTTGGGCGCATATTCATCTCTAAAATTGCAAGGTTTTTATCAAATTTATTCAATTTCCTTGCAATTAGTTATAGCAGAATAGGTCAATGCAATCAAGCATTATCAGTATGTTAGATGCTTTTTAACAGGGGACTAGGTCTAGTGCCAACAAAAAGATTAAAAAGTTCGGTCTAACTACCTTCATGTGGTTCATGTGGGCAGATAGGTTGGTCGCAAAGAAAGTTTATTATAATATAATCGAAATCTCCCATACATTTAATAGAACCATTCTCACTCCTTTGGATTTCTTTATAGCCATCGGGGCAATTTTTTAGCTCATAAGTAAATGCTAATTGAAAAGAGCAATTATAGAATGGAGATGGCTCAACATAATTTACTGGTAAGCTACCTATAAAACTAACAACATTATCATAAAGAGTGGTTTCGGATATATATTTAAGATATATTTCTTTTTGACTTATATAATCTTGACGAGTAATGCATATTTTTATTATTGAATCAATTGAAAAATGGGGCATATTTATAACATATTTTTAGAGCGAAATTTATCAATTACATATAACTTAAATAACATTATAGAGTAAAAACTCAAGTGCGAAGTGTATTTTTTTAATATTTATTTTCGGTTAAAATAAGGCCTATTATGTGGAAACCAATTTTAATATAGTTGCCAGTTGTTTTGTACAATCCTTGCTTGTAGTAAACAAAATCGTCTTGAATCCTATATTTTTAGCTACTTCAATATTAGGCTCATGGTCGTCAATAAATATACAATTTTCAGCTTTTAGTTTATTTTTTGCTAGAAAATGTAGAAAAATTCTTTCATCAGATTTTAAGCTACCAATATCAGCAGAAACTACTACATCTTTAAACTTAGTTAGAAAGTCATATTTAGTTTTTAAGTAAACCATTATTTCATTTATATTGTCGGTGATACAATAAAGTGGAATATTTTTTTTATATAATTGATCAAGTAATTCAAAACTACCTTCAATTGGAATAAGGGAGGTTTTAACATTATGCATTAATTGCATAAGTAAGGTTTGTTCAATGCCGGTGGATTTATGATATAAGGAGATTGCTTGTTGCTCAGTATATTTGCCTTTATTTAAATCATACCAAATTGGACTTTTAAAAATATCCTCTACTAATGTCACTTGATCTATATGATCAGTAAAAGTAGTGCGGATAATATCTTTTGGTGCCCATTTAAGTAGAACATTTCCAATATCAAATACTAGATTGTTTACAGCCATTTAAGCCGTTTCCCCGCTCAACCTTTTTATAATTTTGTCTCTACCAATTAATGGCAACATCATTTTTAATTCCGGGCCATGTTCCATTGCAGTTAGTGCTTTTCTAAGTGGCATAAATAGAGCCTTACCTTTTTTGCCGGATGCCTCTTGCAATAATTTTGTCCAATTGCCCCATGTAGTTTCATCTAACTCTCCACCTGGAAATAATTCAATTGCTTGTTTAAGTAAATCCACATCTTCAATCTCAGGTTTGAGTGGTTCTTTACAGATTTTATACCAATCAGATAGCTCATTTAAAGTTTTAATATTAGATCTAACCGATAGCCAAAAATTCTCATCAATATCCGTAATAGCAAGGTCTTTTAATTGTGATTTAATCTCGGCAAAATTAGTTATTGATAGAATTTTATGATTTAGACGTAACAAATCTTCTTGATCATAACTTGCGGGTGCGCGGCCAAATTTGCTTATATCAAACGCAGCTACCAATTCTTCCAAACTAGTACATGGTTCAATTGATCCTGATGTGCCAATGGAGGCAAACATACTACTAATTGCCATAGCAACAATCCCTGACTCGCGCAGTGATTTAATATCAAATCCACCGGTGCGTTTAGAGATCTCAGCATCTTTGCTTTTGATTAATGCTAGATGGGCAAAGTTTGGCGCTGTACTATTTAAGGCGGCAAAAATTTGGATCTGAATGGCAGTATTAGTGACGTGATCTTCCCCACGGATAATATTTGTAATTTTATAATCAATATCATCAATAACTGAAGATAATATATAAGTCATTGAACCATCTTCACGCACGAGTATCGGGTCACTCAAGTTTTTACCTTCAAAATGTGTCTCACCTCGAATTTGGTCTTGCCAAATAATTGGTTCATCTTTTAGCAAAAATCGATAATGTGGTTTTTTGCCCTCTGCTTCAAATTGATTTTTTTGTTCTTCTGTTAGTTTGAGGGCGCCGCGTTCATATATTGGAGGCATGCCACGACTAAGTTGCATTTTGCGTTTGATTTCCAATTCTTCTTGTGATTCGTAGCATCGGTATAATCTGCCACTTGCTAGTAGTTTTTGTTTTATTTCTTCGTATCTATCCAGCCTATCAGATTGTTTAGCAAAGATATCCCACTCAAATCCCAGCCATTTAAGGTCCTGTTCAATAGCTGTAGCATATTCTTCTTTCGAGCGCATGATATCAGTATCATCCATTCTAAGCATAAAAGTGCCATGGTTTTTCTTAGTAAATAAGTAATTTATTAAAGCAGTCCGGACATTGCCAACATGTAAGAGTCCGGTGGGGCTTGGTGCAAAGCGAGTTATGGTCATGATTAATTATTATTCCATTTATTTGTGATTGGGTAACGCCTATCATTATTGAAGCTCATCGCTGTTACTTTAGTTCCTGGAGGTGCTTGTCTGCGTTTATATTCTGCACCATATAATAATTTACTGATTTTTTCTACTGTTTTTAGTTCATAACCAATAGCTACTATTTCCGAGATAGAAAGATTCTGTTCGATTAGTTTTTCTAAAATGGCATCGAGCAAATCATATGGGGGCAAACTATCTTGGTCGGTTTGGTTATGCTTTAGTTCGGCTGAAGGCGCTTTAATTAATATATTTTCAGGGATTGGATTATGTTTTTGATTTAATGAATTTTGTGGGATATTTTGATTACGCCAACTGGCCAATTTATATACTAAAGTTTTATAAATATCTTTTAATGGGTTGTAAGCTCCACACATATCGCCGTAAAGCGTAGTATAGCCAACTGCTAATTCAGATTTATTACCGGTTGATATTAGCAAGTGATTATGTTGATTGCTTAGCGCCATTAGAATCAACGCCCTAATACGTGGTTGTAGATTTTCTTGAGTTATATTTGACTTGCCACTTAAATAAGGTTCTAACGTTTTATTGAGGATATTTATACTATTTTCTATTGGAATATTATCAAGCTTGATACCAAGATTTTGTGCGCAAAGTTTAGCATCAACAAGGCTGCTTTCTGAAGTATAAATTGATGGCATCATAACACTATGTACATGGTCAGGTCCTAGAGAATCAGCAGCAATAGTTGCAACTAAAGCAGAATCAATTCCGCCGGAAAGTCCGATTATTACGCTATTAAAACCATTATGTTTGACGTAGTCTCGTAGTCCCATCATAGCTGCTTGGTAAATCCCATGTTCTAGTGACATTGTGGGGTGGATAGTGGAATCTTCTATTATTAATCTATGTTGCTTGTGCCAATGGGTTAAACGTAATTCTTCATTAAAGGAAGAAAGTTTGGCCGCTAGTTTGCCGTCGGCGCCATAAACAAAGGAGGATCCATCAAATATTACATTATCATGACCGCCAACCTGGTTGACATAAATGAATGGCAAGTTGGTCAGTTTAACGTAACTTTTAACTAAATCAGATCTTCTTTGGCCTTTGTCGATTTCAAATGGAGAGGAGTTAATAGAGATTAGGATATCAGGGTTCTGTGTTGCTAAATGTTCCACTACGCCTTTCTGCCATAAATCTTCACATATCAATAACCCAATTTTAATATCCTTATATTCAATTATATCCTGTAACCCGGCTGGTTCAAATATTCTTTTATCATCAAAGATTTTATGGTTAGGTAGGTGGTGTTTTAAGATAATATGCTTGATTTTGCCATCTGCCAAGAAATATGCCCCATTATATAATTTATCATGTTGTAGTGCCGGAGCCCCTACTATCATTGCTGGGCCTGAAGAGGTTAATTTTGCTAGTTCTTTTACATATTCTATTGATTTAACTTGAAAATTTTTATTTAGTAGCAAATCTTCAACCATATAGCTTGTAACAGCAAGCTCTGGAAAGATTATTAAGTCACAATCTTTTTTGGCTTGATCGTAATAATTCTTAATTTTCAGAGTATTACCCGAAAGGTCACCAACTATCGTGTTAATCTGCGCTAAGGCTATATTTATTGAATTTGTCATAATTATTAAAATTTATATTGTCTTGAAAAATTTTATAAGTAATATGTGGATGGACTTAATATTAACAATATTAAAATCTTAAAGGCAATGCTTAATAATAGTCAATCACAAAATGAAAAAATGAAAAATTTAATCGGGTTATCAAAAGAAGAATTAGTGGCTGAAATGGAATTAATTGGCGAAAAGCCGTTTCGGGCCAAGCAATTATGGCATTGGATTTATAACCAAGGCGCCACAGATTTTAGTCAAATGACTAGTATTGCTCGTGGGATGCAGCAGAAATTGGCTGAAACTTATAGTGTTGCACGCCCGGCTATTAGCAAAGATAATTTATCTTTTGACAAAACACGTAAATGGCTGCTCAAATTTGATGATACTCAGGAGGCAGAAACTGTATTTATACCAGATGCTGACCGTGGTACTCTATGTATTTCTTCGCAAGTTGGCTGCACTTTAACTTGTAAATTCTGTCATACAGGTACACAAAGATTGGTACGAAATCTTACTGCGGCCGAAATAGTCAATCAGCTTATTATAGCTAGAGATTGTCTAGATGAATGGCCTAGCACCCAAGAAGTTAGAATGATTTCAAATATTGTTATGATGGGAATGGGTGAGCCATTATATAATTATGATAATGTGGCCAAGGCATTGAAAATTATTATGGATGGGGAAGGTATTGGCCTATCACGTCGCAGGATTACGCTCTCAACTTCAGGAGTAGTGCCGTTGATTGAGCAATGTGGTAGGGAGCTTGGAGTGAATTTAGCAGTGTCATTACATGCGGTGCGAGATGATTTGCGTAATGATATTGTGCCAATTAATAAAAAATATAACATTAAAATGTTGTTAGATGCTTGTAGAAATTACCCGCGTGCCAGTAATTCTAGGCGCATTACCTTTGAGTATGTGATGCTAAAAGGCGTGAATGATTCAGTAGCTGATGCTAAAGAGCTAGTTCGTTTAATCAAAGGAATACCTGCTTTAATCAATTTAATTCCATTTAATCCATGGCCTGGGACTATCTATGAATGTTCACATTGGAAACAGATTGAGGCTTTTGCAGATGTGGTAAGAAGTGCTGGCTATGCTTCTCCTATTCGTACCCCAAGGGGGCAGGATATCTTGGCCGCATGTGGGCAACTTAGGTCGGAGAGTATAAAAGAGTCTAAAGCTGAGCAATCGAGGAAATTAAAAGAGGCAAGTTAATATCCTAGTTATGAATTCTATTTTAGTATGACATGGGCAATCAAGAGTTAGTCCAAATGGGTGTTATTATTATGCCGATTTTCTATTTTTAATAAATTATGTGTTTGTAATAACTAGATTAATCTTATCTAAGAGTGGTAGCAGATATTAGTAAACCATAGGCGTCAATCATAGTCCTAAGTTATTTAAGATTTGATCTAAGGTAGGATGTTATTAAATTGACATAATAGTTAATAACTGGTAATAAATGCTTTGATGCATTAAAAACAAATATTAAAGGAAATAAAATGATAGAAAAGGATCTTAAAGGTTATAAAGCGTCTATACAGGATAAGAAAGTGCCTACAGAAGAAGAATTTATAAATGCAATAAAAAAATTTGAGGATGAAAGAAAGAGTACCCTAAAAGAACGAATACATGAGAAAGAGATCCTTCTTGATAGATATATAGAATTTGCATCTAGCCACCTTAATTGTAATATGACAAAGGAAAAATTAAGGAAAGAGCAAGACATGATAATAGAAATAAGAGAGGAGGAAAATGTTCAAAACGTGCCAATTGATACCTTATTTAGCATAACTCATCATGCTACATCTTTTGCTAAAAGTAAAGGGGTAAGCATAGATGATGTTCTACCAAATATCTTTGAAATGAATAAAAAGAACAGAGATTTTGTAAATGACCTTATTAAGGTACCTGTTATTTCTTCCTATTTATCTCGCCCTGCAAGCATGGTTAGGTTTGTTGGGGATCATCCTAATTTGCTTGAAGTAGAGCTTACAATATATGAACTACACCCGGACCTTGTCCCATTCCGTAAGGATGCTGATAAGGATGCATTTTATATAAGTGGTATGCCTGATACGGCAAGCGAAAAAGAACTTGGCCAAATGCGTAAAAGCTTAGTTAGCAGTTGTTATTTTGATGACCCTCGTGATATTTACAATATTAGAACTTTCTTAGATACTTTTGAAGAACCAGGGATAGCTGAAAAACCAGATGCATCTGCAGATATGCAGACTTTAATGAAATATGCATTTTCTCAATTGAGTCCCGAAGTAAAAGCTTCATTATCTAAAAATAATGTAAAATTCATTCTTTTCCCTAATACTAAAGATGAACATGCCACTGTGATATTAAGTATTGTTGATTCCAGGAATTGGATAGTACTATGTAGTGTTTATATAAATAGTATGGAATTAGAAGCGAAAAGTAATCAATCATTTGAATTTATGAAGTCCAAATTTAATCCTAAGGGCAATAAGCGTGCAATTCCATTTATAAATGCTTCTCATAATCTACAACTTAATGAAAGAGATTATAATTGTGCTCTTTATAGGCTTAATATAATCCGGGCAATAGGAGAAATTCTAAAAGGGCAGGAAGTTTCTGATAGGATATATAAATTAGCTCAACGTCTTGATCAACATGCTGATAATGAACAAGTAAAAAATGAAATTAGTAACATTTTCTGTGAAGAATTAAAGGATTATTTGCCTTGCTATTACAAGGAAGATCGTACACCAAGGCCTTATCAGCAAATTAATGAACACCACTTATGGCAGAGATGGAGTGTAGGTAGTCTAAAAATGATGGGTCAATCATTATGGAGTGATGATAATTGCTTAAAATTGCAAGCAGTTACTAAGACGGGTAAGCAATTATTAAAAACAATTACTCTGCAGGAAAAGCCAGAGTCTCAAACAGAATATAACACACAAGGTATGCAGCATTTTAAAAATAATAAATTTTCTGAAGCTCAAGATTGCTTTTTAGCAGCATTAAAATTTGGCAATAACG